>ERZ827452.20-NODE-20-length-244475-cov-33.989465_pt1 | contig 244475 bp, 186 predicted proteins | sample MGYA00519866_ERZ827452 | MGnify/ENA primary metagenome ERZ827452 (study PRJEB31778, sample SAMEA3449307) | human gut metagenome | biome: human gut; feature: human-associated habitat; material: faeces | place: United Kingdom | collected 2010/2012 ... | reverse complement strand
TGGTTTCGTCAACAGGAACATTTGTGTCTTGTAAGGATTACGACGATGACATCGATGCAATCAACAAGGAACTGACCGATCTGAAATCAAAACTTTCAGATCTTGAAAGTAAAGTAAATGCCGGTGGCGCTTATGTTACCAAGATTGAATCGGTAGACGGTGGTTTCAAAGTATCGGTAAGCGACGGTACTTCTTACAACCTGACTGTTGCCAGCGCTGCTGCCGGTAGCAAGGTTGTGATTGATGACAAGACCGGTGAAATCAGCATTGATGACAAGGCTACAGGCTGGTTTGCCACTACCGGTGAAGGTGAAGAAGCTGTGGATATGACTCCGTATGTAAAAGACGGATATTGGTATTTCTATGACAAAGCAGCAAAAGACTTTGTGAAGTCTGAATACAAAGCTGCCGGTGATGCTTATGCAGTAGTAAAAGACGGTGTAGTGACTCTGCATATGCCGGATGAAAGTGGTAAGATGCAATCTATCGTATTACCGTTGACTGCTAATGCGTTGACTGCTATTTCTTTGCCTGCCGGATTGACAATCGGTAATACTGTTGCTACAGGTGCTGCTGCTGATGCTGAGGCAATCTCTTCAGCGAAAGCTGCTAAATTAGATTGGAAAGGTCCTAAAGGTGCCATTGAAAAGGATCAATTCTTAGTTGGTCAGATTGGTGTTGCTGATTTGGTTGTTTCTCCTAAGAATTACGATTTGTCTGCTCAAAAACTTACTTTGGTAGACAGCAAGGGTAATGTAGCTCCTGTTAAGGTTATTGCTACTCCTAATACATTTAATAGCGTTATTGTTGGCGATCGTGCAGCTTCTGAAAACGGTAATTGGAACTTGACGGTGGAAATGACTGATGAGGTTACTGCTGATAATATTAATAAGGTATTTAAAGGTACAGGTGCTAATGCTGATAAGGAAATTTTGTATGCTTTGTGTGTAAATGGTATTCCTTATACTGCTTATGATATTGCCATTAAAACAAAAGCACCTGAATCATCTCCTGTTACAGCGATTAGTTTTGCTGCTGCTAACCTGTCTTATATAGATGCAGAAGGTACAGAAGTTAAGGGCGCTACTAATGGTATTGAACTTCCTGTAGGAACGACAACATTGAAGTATGCTGATGCTAAGTTGTATGACTCTTATATCACTTTTGAAGGAACATATAAGGCAAAAGCTGAAAAATTAGGTGTTAAAGCAGATGGTATGACTGTTACTGTTCCGCAAGCTGCAAGTGGTGAAACTCTTGTTGCAACTGTACACATGGTGAATATCGGTGGTGTAGAAACTACGACTTCTAATACTATCACTTTGAAGTTGGCAGGTGCTTCTATCGATACTCCGACAGAAATTTCTGCTACCGAGTATAAGGTTATGCCGAACGCTGATTTCACTAAAGTATTGCCTGCTATCCTGATTGACTTAGGTGATGCATTGAGTAAATTGGATGCAGCAACAATTGAAGCTGTACAGAATGCAAACCAGCTTTCTGTAGTTGAAGCTGCAACCCAGGAAGGATTTATTGTTGCTAGTACTGCTAATGTGTTTACATCAATTTATTACAAAGCTAATGCTCAGGGTAAGAAAGGTGAAGTATGGGATGCTAGCAATGATGGTCTTGAATCACTTCGCTTTATTGAAATAGCTGTAGCTACTTCTAAATCTGATAATAAGGTAGCTGAGGATGCTAAGCCGGGTAAATACACATTGAATTTGGTAATCAAGGACGGTACTACTGTTGGTAATGAAATCGCTAAGATTGCTATGCCTGTAAATGTGACAGTTCCTGCATTCGATGATTTGTTTGCTGCAACAGATGCTTGGACAGAAGGTGTATATGGAGCTAGAATTTATCCTTCTACCAATGATGCATTAATCAGTATGTCAAATGCATACACTGCTAAATCGGGAGTAGATGCTAATTACAATAAGATTGCTTATGCTTTTGATAAGATTAATAATGTTGCTGTTGGTACAGTAGGTAATGCTCAGCAGGTAACTTTGGATAAGGCTGTAGTTTACAAAGACAAGGCTCTTGCTAACAGTGAATTGAAAGCAACTGCTTCTTATAGTATTTTGGACGCAATGACTGTATATACCGGTTCAGGTAGTGAAGAGGCCACATTAAAAGCTATTAAGAAGGCATTTACTGTTGAATCATCTAAGTTTACAGTAAAACTTCAGACTATCTTTGATGGTGGTAAGATTGTATTCTATAAAGATAATGCAGTTGTTACCGGTACGGTTGGTATAGATGCTGATGGTAAAATAGCCGGATTGACCAAACCTAGCAATAAAAAACAAGGTTTGGCTATTAACTTCTTAAGCGCAGACTTAGCTGTAAATTCAACTAATGTTGCAGATTCTTATACAAGTAATGATGCTAACAAATTACAAGGATATGCATTCGGTAATAGCGATGCATCAGCTGCTTCGGATAAGCAAATCAAAGTAACATGGAGTACAGGTATTCCTACAGTAACAGTAAAAGAGGATGCTAGCGGATTAGTATTTGAAAATAGCGATTCGTCTTCTCCTACTTACGAAACTACCTTGACTGCAACATTTGAAGATGCTACAGGTATTGTATATACTTCAAGCATTAAGGTGGAAAAGAAATAATACGTCTTTAGTATTTATCTTTAATATGGAAGAGCATCCTTCGGGGTGCTCTTTTTTTTGAATGGTAGCAGCCGGGAATTCATTTTACTCCTGCCACAGTGGAATTGACTGACAATTTCTCATACAGTTTGTTGGATGTGAAGGGTAAAGTAGCCGATATTATTGTTTCTACTCCTTCTAAGGGCTCGCCCGAAAACTGTTTGCTTTGTGTCTTCGGGCAGGCAACCCCTGCCCCTACATCTGACAATTGGATAGCCCGGTTTAGTTTTGACACACTCCCTTCTCATTCTCAGTTGAGAATTATATCCCATTCAATCGGGAAGTGAATATCTTCGGCAACGGATTCTATTCACTTCCCGATTTTTTATTGAATTTGATTGATGCGATATACAATTTTCCCTTGGTGGTACATATATACGTGCAGGTTCATGCGTACGTACGTGTAGCTCGATGCGTATATACGTGTGGGCTTATGCCACCGTATGTGTGGCCCGATGCGTACGTACACATTTTACAAATAGGCAGCTTGCACTGTATGTTGCAAAAAGACCTTGAGGATTTTTAAAAACATCAAGGTCTTTTTTGAAAACACCACCTTCTTTTTTAAAAAGCTCGGCATGTTTTTCCTGTAAGGGCAGAATGCATCCCCTCACCAAGTCGGTTATTCCTTCTTCTCCGTTCATCCTTACATTTTAGCTGAAATGTGCGGATAATCAGATTGTTAAGAATGACAGGACATCCCTTCATCCTCCTTTCAGCCGTGCTTTCCAAGTCCCTTCACAAGCTGCCTTCAGCCTTTATCCTGCCGGAAGAAGTTTTACGAATGAAAGGAGGCTGAAAGGGTGGTGACACAATGTTCATTCACTACCGGACCCCCATCAATAGGGCGTTTCAACGACTAATGAAAGGAGAAAGGGAGAAATCCTTGAAATCTCAAGTATGCTTTTGATTTGCTCTTGCCGTCAATGGTTTCATCGCTATTGGTAAACCAAGCCGCGAAGCGTGAAGCCTTGTTGTTTGGGAAACATTACGCCAAAGACCCATCGGGATGAGAGGCTGTTTCTGTTTTGGAAACAGCTGCATCTTTTCGTAATTTTCCCTTTTTAAAATACTGTTTTTATGTTCTGATATTTGTTGGGTATGCTGTTTTTATGTACTTTTGAACCGTTATTTTATTGAGTATCTGTTACATGAAAGAACACATATCTCTGATTTTTACAGTAGTCTTTTCAAGATCTTGAAAAAACAGACCGGTTTGGTACCTGTCGGGCTTATAAAGGATGATAAGAGTTACGTTTTAAGCAGCATACTTCCACAAGATATAATAAAGAAGAAACTAACACGATAACAAATAAATATTATGAAGAAAATGCTATTGTTCACCTTGTTGGTAGGTGGATTATGTACAACTACACCCGTAGTACAGGCACAAGAAAGGTTGCCGGAGTACTTACAGGCGGAAAAATTTACTCAGGAGAAACTGAACACCATGTTGTTCTCTACTGTGGTAGACCCTCATTGGTTTCAGAAAGGGAATAACTTCTGGTTTCAGTATAAAACAAGTGAAGGTACCTTTTGGTATGTGGTAGACCCTTCGGCACGCAGTAAGAAGCAGCTTTTCGACCGTGATGAAATGGCCTCGCAGCTGACCGAAATTGTAAAAGACCCTTTTGAAGCGCGTCATCTTCCCATCAGGAACTTGAAAGCTCAGGAAGACGGTCGTACTTTTACTTTTGAGGTGGTATCTTCTCAGGATGCCAAGCCCAAGAAGGAGGATAAGGAGAAAAAAGATAAAAAAGGCAAGACCGAGAAAGAAGTCTTTTATTTTTCCTACGATTATCCCACCCGTAAGCTCACTCATCTGAAAGATAAAGAAAAAGAACCCAAGAAAATCAGATGGGGGTCAATCTCTCCTGACGGAAAGACGGTGGTTTATGCCAAAGACCTGAATCTTTATCGTATGAGCCGTGAAGATTATGAGAAGGCAAAGAAGAATGAAAAGGACAGTACTATTGTCGAAATTCAGCTGACCAAAGACGGTGTGGAAGATTTTGGCTACGGTATTCCTTACAGTACGCTCAACACTGATACGCTGTGTAATGGCAAGCGTCGCAGGGTGTATGGGGTGTGGTCGCCCGACTCCCGTCATTTTGCAATGACCGTTTCCGATGACCGGGCCGTAAAAGAGTTGTGGGTGATTAACTCTATGGCACAACCGCGTCCTACCCTGGAAACTTATAAATATCAGATGCCCGGTGAAAAAGAAGCTCCGATAGAACATTTGTATTTGTTTGATATGAGTGACAACAGCCGGAAAGAAATAAAGGTGGACGCTTATAAAGACCAGACTTTGGGACTCTCTTACAGTCCGTGGTTGCAGAAACAGCGTGATATGGAAGATCAGCCTTCAATCTGGCTGGGTGACAATAACCGTTTCTATCTTTCACGTAAAAGCCGTGACTTGCATCGGATAGATATTTGTTCTTACACTGTGGGGCAGGATTCTATTGTTCCTGTTATTAAAGAGCGTATGAATACTTATCAGGAAACGCGTCCTTTGCATCTTTTGAGCAATGGAAAAGAACTGATACAGTGGAGTGAACGCGACGGTTGGGCGCATCTTTATTTATATGATGATAAAGGTAATCTGAAAAACCGTATCACAAAGGGACCTTGGCATGTGGAAGAAATATTGAAAGTAGACAATAAAGCGCGTGTCATTTATTTCACTGCCAATGGTATGAACCCGAACGAGAACCCGTATTATGAGCACTTGTATCGGGTGAATTTGGATGGTAGCGGACTAAAGCAACTTTCAAAGGGGGATTATTTCCACCGCGTGGAAGTGGATGATGAGGCTCGTTTTGTGGTGGATAACTTTTCACGTGTCAATACAGTGCCTTGTGCCGACTTGCTGGATACGAACGGTAATAAAGTGATGACGATTCAGGAAAGTGATTTCTCGCAGCTTTTTGCTGCCGGTTACAAGTTTCCCGAACCTTTTAAGGTGAAAGCTGCCGATGGAGTGACCGACCTTTATGGTGTGATGTATAAACCGTTTAATTTCGATTCTACAAAGGTATATCCTATTGTAGACTATGTTTATCCGGGGCCGCAGGTTGAAGGTACGGTTTATCCGTTTACCCGTATGACTCCGCGTACAGACCGATTGGCACAAGCCGGTTTCATCGTCATTTCGGTAGGACAACGTGGCGGACATCCAAGCCGTTCCAAGTGGTATCATAACTATGGATATGGCAATATGCGCGATTATCCCTTGGCCGACCACAAATATGCTATCGAGCAGTTGGCAATGCGTTATAATTATATAGATATAGATAAAGTGGGTATTCACGGACATTCGGGAGGCGGATTTATGAGTACGGCTGCCATGTGTCAATATCCTGACTTCTTTAAGGTTGCCGTTTCATGTGCCGGAAACCATGACAATAATATTTATAACCGTTGGTGGAGCGAAACGCATCACGGAGTAAAGGAAGTGGTAAGCGAAAAGGGAGATACTACCTTTGTTTACAAGATAGCGACCAATCCTCAGATTGCTAAACAGCTGAAAGGCAATTTGCTGCTGATTCACGGTGACATTGATAACAATGTGCATCCGGGTAATACACTGCGCGTGGTTGATGCATTGATCCGTGCCGGCAAACGCTTTGATATGCTGATTTTACCGCAGCAGCGCCACGGATTCGGTGACATGAATGAATATTTTTATTGGAGACTGGTGGATTATTTCTCAGAACATCTGAAAGGAAAGAGTGAGAAGTCTGTGGATATTCCCAAACGTTAGTGAAGATTATACATTGCAGGGACTCAGTTCTTGAGCCCCTGCAATGAAAAAATATCTATTACAGCAGACTTGCAATGTAAGCCTTCATTTCGGGCACGGCAGCTTTTGCTTCCAGATATAATTTATATTGGGCTTTTGTGCGTACCAAATTGTGACCTTCGTATTTGGTCTGGTAATACGTATCACCGTTGATATAGTCGGCCAAGAAACGTACAGCCTGCATATATGGGAACAAAGTAGCTGCATAAGGCAACATCTCAATTTCAACCGGAGTCAGGAACGAACGGGCTGATTCAATGTATCCTTTGGCGAATGCCTTGAAAATCTCCATATTAAAACGGACATTGTTCAAATCCTTTTCGTCTTCTTTGCCTGTATTGGCTGCCGAACGAAGGAAGTCACCGAAATCGGAGAAGATGAAGCTGGGCATGACAGTGTCGAGGTCGATAACGCAAAGCACTTTACCGTCTTCATCAAACAACATGTTGCTGACTTTAGTATCGCAGTGGCAGATACGTTTCGGAAGTTTGCCTTCGCGGAACAGTCTTTCGGCACTGCACATTTCGTCGGCATCTTTTTCAATGGCATCAACGATGTCCTGCACTTCGCTCAGTCTGCCGGCTGCATTGGTGGCAACGGCTTCGCGCAACTGTTTCATGCGGAATTCCATGTTGTGGAAATCAGGAATAATTTCACCCAGCTGTTCGGGCACATCGGCCAACATAGCTTGGAATTCGCCGAATTTCAAACCTGCCAAATAAGAAGAGTCGGGAGTGACAGCTTCCAAAGTCTGTGAACGGGGAATGAATACTGATACGCGCCAATAGCCTTCGCCATCATAATAAAAGGTCTTTCCATCGGTAGCCGGAAGGAAACGGAGCACTTTGCGGTCGATGTCTGTTTCGTTCTGTGCTTCCAGCTTTTTGCGGATATGACCTGTCACCACTTCGATGTTGTGCTGTAACATGTCGATGTCGGTAAATATCTGATGGTTGATACGTTGTAATACGTAATCAGCTTCTTGGGGATCGACAGTTTTTACTAAATAAGTTTGGTTGATCAGCCCTGAAGTCAGTGCTTTTACTTCTTTTACTTCGCCCACCTCGGGGAATTGCTTGATAATTTGATTGAGGTTTTCCATAGATTGTTATTGTAATAATTATGAATAATCACGGATTATAATGAGACAAAGATAGCTTCTTCTCCTTAAATAAGGAAAAGAAGCTATCACAATTTTATTATTTATTATAAGAATAGGTGTGTTATTTCTTCAAATCAGTTTGGAACATACGGTCTGCGCGCAGTAAATGACGCCAGCAGGATACCAATTCCTGTGATTCTTGTAGCACGTTAAGGTATACCATGGAGGCTTTTACGTTCACGTCACGTTCCTGTATGCGGTCCATTTGCTGTTTTCGCAGGGTGGAAATCTTATTTTTCAACAAAGCTCCTTCACGCAGCAAAGCATCGGTTTGAGTGTAATCCTTATTGGCAAGCACTTCTGTAGCGCGAGCCATCAGTGCGGTCATTTCGTCGCGGACAGGGATAAATTCATTGGTGGCGCGTTCTGATAACGGAGTGAATTTATTGTCTACGTGCTCTTTGCAAGGGTCACAGATACGTTTCAGACAGTAGAGCATTTGTTCGCAGCTATTACTACCCAAATGGAACCAGGTGTTCTTTTCGATGGCGGTAAAGTTGTCTATGCGGCGCAGACCCAGAATCTCTTTGCGGCGTATTTTTTTCAGCATTTCCTTCTGGCTGTCAGTATTGCTTACGGCTTTACGCAGGGCTTTCAAATTCTCGTTGATGAATCCGTCGGTTATTTGACGATAAGTTTCGTTGGTAAATGTCATTTCGGCTACCAATGTATTATTAACGTGCTGGCGGAGCAATGTCCAACGTTCTTCTTTGTCTTTGCTGGTAATGAGACGTGCGAATATATCGTCTTTACCTTTATCTTTCTGTTTCTTGCTGTAGTTGATATTGCTACGCACCAATAGGAATATGGCGAGTGCAATCAAAGCCAGCATAGCAAATGTGCCGCCGTAATACATAATGAGTGTTACCACAAAACAAATAGTGAAGGCAGCTCCGGCAGTAATGAACCAACCACCGATGACGGAAAGAACTCCGGTGATGCGATAGACAGCACTGTCGCGGCTCCATGCACGGTCGGCTAACGAGCTACCCATGGCAACCATAAAGGTAACATAAGTGGTAGAAAGAGGAAGTTTCAGAGAAGTACCCAAAGCAATGAGCAGACCTGCCAATACCAGATTGACTGAGGCGCGTATCAAGTCGAATGCAGCACCGTTTTCCATGATCATAACATCTTTGCAGAAGCGGCTGTCGGCCCAACGTTTCAAGTTGTCGGGCAATACCTTGGCTATGTTTTCTGAAGCGGTCATGGTGGAACGGACAATACTACGTGCCACGGCTGATGAACCGAACATTTCATCGCCTTCATCCTGGCGTGAAAGGTCTACCGACGTTTTTACAACATTTTGCGCTTTCTTCGAGGTTATCAGGGCATATACCATAATGACTCCTGCTAAAAATAAGAATAAGAATGGGGTAGTGGCGGGACCATTCAGTGAATCCATCAGATAACCCATCGGATTACCATTGCCATTCGCCATGAAGTCGGTATATGCGGAGAAACCGGCTAAGGGCACACCGATAAAGTTCACCAGGTCATTGCCGGCAAAAGCCATGGCTAAAGCAAAAGTACCCAACATAACGACCACTTTAAATACATTGATTTTGCACCAGTGCAGTACCTGCATCAGAATGGTGAAGAATACAAAACTGCAACTTACCAACATCAGAGTGTTCTCTTGAATCCAATGCTTGTTGTCAGGGGTCATAAAGGAAGAGTCTTTCAGTCCTTTTATCAGCATGAAATAGATAATGGCTGTTACGGCAACACCGCCAAACAAACCAATGGTGTATTTCAGTTTCTTGGTATAATTAAAGGTAAAGAGAAGGCGTGAGAGGTATTGTACCAATGTACCGAAGAAGAAGGCTACGGCTACCGAGAGGAAAATACCCAAAATGACGGACAAGGCTTTTTCTGTATTCAGCAGGTCGGCAAAGCCCAACATGCCGGTTTCGTCTCCTGCTATCTTGATGAGGGCTAATACAAAAGTACCTCCCAGCAGTTCAAACACCATAGATACAGTAGTTGAGGTAGGCATTCCTAAAGAGTTGAAAATGTCCAGTAAGACGACATCCGTTACCATAACAGCCAGAAAGATACACATCAGCTCCTGAAAGTAAAATTGTTCAGGGCGGAAGATGCCGTGACGTGCGATGTCCATCATACCATTGCTCAGTGTGGCGCCAATAAAGATACCAAGGGCGGCGATGGCGATAATGGTTTTGAATGATGCTGCTTTGGCACCGATAGCGGAGTTCATGAAGTTTACTGCGTCGTTACTGACGCCTACTACCAAATCGAATATGGCTAGCAGAAAGAGGAATACGACGATTCCCAAAAACATTGTTTCCATAAATTTTGTTCACTCTATTTTTAATGGGTGCAAAGGTAGAAGAGCTATGTTATGATGAAATGTCATATATGTTACATTTGTGTTACAATCCGGGTTTTAGGACAAATATGAACCGATAAATAATATTTCACCTTTTTGTGTGGAAGATATAAACTGAAAATTCATACCTTTGTAGCCCAAATACTTAATCTATAAAAAATGTCAGAGGCTAAGAGAATAAAAACCGCATTGGTATCGGTTTATCACAAGGAAGGTTTGGATGAGATTATTACCAAACTACACGAAGAAGGAGTAGAGTTCCTCTCAACAGGCGGAACACGACAGTTTATTGAATCATTGGGTTTCCCGTGCAAAGCGGTAGAAGACCTGACTACTTACCCCTCTATTCTGGGCGGACGTGTAAAGACACTGCATCCGAAGGTTTTCGGAGGTATTTTGTGCCGTCGCGGTCTGGAACAGGATATGCAACAGATTGAGAAATACGAAATTCCTGAAATAGACTTGGTCATCGTAGATTTGTATCCGTTTGAGGCAACTGTAGCCAGCGGTGCGGAAGAACAGGCTATTATCGAAAAAATAGATATAGGCGGTATCTCATTGATACGTGCTGCTGCAAAGAATTTCAATGATGTGGTTATTATTGCCAGTCAGGCACAATACAAACCGTTCCGCGATATGTTGCTGGAACATGGTGCCACTACTTCAAGAGAAGAGCGCCGTTGGTTTGCCAAAGAAGCATTTGCAGTTTCATCTCATTATGATTCGGCTATCTTTAATTACTTTGACGGTGGGGAAGGCTCTGCTTTCCGTTGTGCAATGGAAGATCAAAAGCAGCTTCGTTATGGAGAAAATCCGCATCAGAAAGGTTATTTCTATGGTAATTTGGACGCGATGTTTGACCAAATCCACGGAAAAGAAATTTCTTATAACAACTTGTTGGATATCAATGCTGCCGTTGATTTGATTGATGAATTTGATGAAATTACTTTTGCTATTCTGAAACATAATAATGCCTGTGGCCTGGCTTCACGTCCTACTGTTCTTGAAGCATGGAAAGATGCCTTGGCAGGTGATCCTGTTTCTGCTTTCGGTGGTGTATTGGTTACTAATGCGGTTATCGACAAGGAAACAGCAGAAGAAATCAATAAACTCTTTTTTGAGGTTATCATAGCCCCTGATTATGATGTGGATGCATTGGAAATTCTGGGGCAGAAGAAGAACCGCATTATTTTGGTGCGTAAAGAAGCCAAGTTACCTAAGAAGCAATTCCGCTCTTTATTGAATGGGGTGTTGGTTCAGGAGAGAGACTTGGATGTGGAAACTGCTGCCGATTTGAAACAAGTAAGCGAGAAAGCTCCGACGGCTGCCGAAGTGGAAGATATGTTGTTTGCCAACAAGATTGTAAAGAACAGTAAGAGCAATGCTATCGTTTTGGCTAAAAACAAACAATTGCTGGCAAGCGGTGTGGGTCAGACTTCACGTGTGGATGCCCTGAAGCAGGCAATCGAGAAAGCCAAATCGTTTGAATTTGACCTGCATGGCGCAGTGATGGCAAGTGATGCTTTCTTCCCCTTCCCCGACTGTGTGGAAATCGCTGATAAGGAAGGTGTGAAAGCTGTTATCCAGCCGGGAGGCTCTGTAAAAGATGAATTGACGTTCCAGTATTGCAATGAGCATGGAGTAGCCATGGTTACTACCGGTATCCGTCATTTTAAACACTAATATAATAGTTTGAGAGGGTGTGTCAAAGGAAGATAACCGATTCCGGCTTTGACACATCTTCTCATTATACCTGTCAATTAAATAAAAATTATGGGATTATTCTCCTTTACACAAGAGATTGCGATGGACCTTGGCACTGCCAATACCATCATATTGAATAACGGAAAGATTGTAGTGGACGAACCTTCGGTCGTTGCACTCGACCGTCGCACTGACAAGATGATTGCCGTAGGCGAGCGGGCTAAAATGATGTATGAGAAAGAGAACCCGAATATTCGTACTGTGCGTCCTTTGCGTGACGGTGTGATTGCCGATTTTAATGCTTGCGAACAGATGATGCGCGGGCTGATTAAGAAGGTGAACATGGGTAATCGTTTTTTCTCTCCTTCATTACGTATGGTTATCGGTGTGCCTTCAGGCAGTACGGAAGTTGAACTCCGTGCCGTTCGCGATAGTGCAGAACATGCCGGCGGACGTGATGTATATTTGATTTTTGAGCCTATGGCTGCTGCTATCGGTATTGGTATTGATGTGGAAGCACCCGAAGGAAATATGATTGTCGATATAGGTGGTGGTTCTACCGAGATTGCCGTTATTTCATTGGGCGGTATCGTGTCGAATAACTCGATTCGTATTGCCGGTGACGATTTAACGGCTGATATTCAGGAGTATATGAGTCGTCAGCATAATGTAAAGGTGAGTGAACGTATGGCAGAACGTATTAAAATCCATGTAGGTGCGGCATTGACTGATTTAGGCGATGATGCTCCCGAAGATTATATTGTTCGTGGTCCTAATCGTATTACTGCTCTCCCTATGGAAGTACCTGTCAATTATCAGGAAGTGGCACATTGTTTGGAAAAGAGTATTGCCAAGATTGAAACTGCTATCTTGAGCGCATTGGAGCAGACTCCTCCCGAGTTGTATGCCGATATTGTGTTGAATGGTATTTATCTGGCAGGTGGCGGTGCTTTGTTACGCGGTTTGGACAAGCGTCTTACCGATAAGATTAATATTCCGTTCCATATAGCCGAAGATCCTTTGCTGAGTGTAGCCAAAGGTACAGGTATTGCACTGAAGAATGTAGACCGTTTCTCATTCTTGATGCGATAAGATATTAATGAAGAAATAAAGATGAGAAATCTGCTGAATTTCTTTTTAAAGTATAATTACTGGTTCCTCTTTGTTTTACTGGAGGTAATCAGTTTTGCTTTATTATTCCGTTTCAACAGTTATCAGGGAAGTGCATTCTTTACCTCAGCCAACCGGGTTGCCGGTGCGGTGTATGACGCAGCCAATAATGTCACCGGATATTTTCACTTGAAAACCATCAATGATGAATTGGTACAAAAGAATGTAGAACTGGAACTGCAAGTGGAACGCCTTCGTGAAGCCTTGACGGAAGCGACGGGAGACAGCAGTGGTATCGAGCAGATGAAACAGGAAGCCTTGCAGGGGTATGACATCTTCAAGGCGAGTGTTATCAATAATAGCATTACTCATGCCGATAATTATATTACTATAAATAAAGGTATGGCAGACGGTGTGCGCAGTGAAATGGGGGTAGTGAACGGAAGTGGTGTGGTAGGTATTGTTTATCTTACTTCTTCTCATCATTCCATCGTTATTCCCGTTTTGAATTCTAAAAGCAGTATCAGCTGTAAAATAAAGAAGAGTGATTATTTCGGTTTCTTGAAATGGGACGGTGGTTCGTCTGAATATGCTTACGTAAAAGATATGCCTCGTCATTCATTATTCTCTTTGGGAGATACCATTGTGACAAGCGGACACAGTGCCGTATTTCCTTCAGGAATTCCGATAGGGACAGTAGACGATATAGCCGACAGTCATGATGGTCTGTCTTACTTGCTTAGAGTCAAGCTCTTTACAGATTTTGCTCGTCTGAATGATGTTCGCGTTATTGCGGAGAAAGGGCAAGAGGAACAGCTGGAATTAGAAAAACAGGTTAAAACGAATAAGTAGAGTAGACTGATGATTACTTATCTGCAAAGAATAGAGTGGTTTATCGGGCTGGTACTGTTGCAAGTGCTGGTATTAAATCGTATGCATATGAATGGATATGCCACTCCTTTCTTTTTTATTTATTTTATTCTGAAGTATAATTCGGGTGTAAGTCGTAACACATTGATGGTGTGGTCGTTTTTACTCGGATTGACAGTTGATATTTTCAGTAATACTCCCGGAATGAACGCCGCCGCCGCTACGTTATTGGCTTTTATGCGTGAGCCTATCCTCAGGCTGGTGACGTTACGCGACAGTGCCGAAGACTTTGAGCCGGGCATCAAGAGTATGGGGATTTCTCCTTACTTTCGGTATATTCTGTTGTGTACATTCCTGTTTTGTAGCATTTTGATGGTGATAGATACTTTCTCGTTTTTTAATCTGCCTGTATTATTATTGAAAATATTGACAGATGCCTCCATTACAATTGTTTGTATATTATGTGCCGAGGCAATAAGGAGGAAGAAATAAGTGGAAAGAGATTATAATCTGGAGAAGCGGAAATATGTGATTGGTGGATCGGTTGTTGTTATTGTACTGATTTACCTGATACGTCTTTTTACCTTGCAGATTATGAGCGAAGACTATAAAAAGAATGCAGACAGCAACGCTTTTCTGAATAAGACACAATATCCCAGTCGTGGTGTGATGTATGACCGTAATGGGAAATTATTGGTTTACAACCAACCGGCATACGATGTCACTATGGTGATGAAAGAGGTGGTAAATCTTGATACACTTGATTTGTGCCGGACGTTGAATATTACTCCGGAATACTTTAAAAGGCGTATTCGTGAAATGAAAGATCGCCGCTCTAATCCGGGTTATTCTCCTTATACTCATCAGGTCTTTATGACCCAGCTTTCTGCCGAAGAATGTGGAGTGTTTCAGGAGAAACTGTTTAAATTCCCCGGATTTTATATCCAGAGACGTACCATCCGACAGTATAATTATAATTCAGCTGCTCATGTTTTAGGTGATATTGCCGAAGTTTCCAAACGGGATATAGAGGCGGATGATTATTATGTGCGTGGAGATTTTATCGGTAAACAGGGGGTGGAGCGCTCTTATGAGAAACAATTGCGTGGAGAAAAAGGAGTGGAAATATTGCTCCGTGATGCTCGCGGGCGTATTCAGGGACGCTATATGGACGGAAAATATGACAAGACTCCTGTACCGGGCAAGAATTTGACATTGGGGATTGATGTTGAGCTTCAAATGCTTGGAGAACGACTCTTGGAAGGGAAAATAGGAAGTATTGTTGCTATCGAACCTGAAACAGGAGAGATATTATGTATGGTATCTTCACCTACTTTCGACCCTAGGCTGATGGTGGGACGCCAACGGGGAAAGAATCACTTGGATTTGGCACGCGATAGTTGGAAACCTTTGTTGAACCGTGCTATTATGGGACAGTTTCCGCCGGGGTCTACCTTTAAGACATCACAAGCCCTTACTTTTCTTGAGGAAGGTATTATTGTGCCCGAGACGCCTTATTCCTGTTATCATGGATTTGTACACGCAGGCCTTCGTGTAGGTTGTCATGCCCATGGCTCTCCTCTGGCATTGGTTCCGGCTATTGCTACTTCATGTAATGCTTATTTTTGCTGGGGACTGTATCACATGATAGGAGCCAAGAAAAAATACGGTTCGGTACAGAATGCGATGTCTACCTGGCGTGACTATATGGTTTCGATGGGGTTTGGATATCCGTTGGGTGTAGATCTTCCGGGAGAGAAGCGGGGAATGATTCCGAATGCAGAGTATTATGACAAGAATTATCGGGGCTCTTGGAACGGTTTGACTATTATCAGTATTGCCATCGGACAGGGAGAGGTGACATTGACTCCGTTACAGATTGCCAATTTGGGAGCGACAATAGCCAATCGTGGTTACTATGTTACTCCCCATGTGGTAAAAGAAGTGGAAGATGAGCCGTTGGATACTCTGTATAGTACGAAACATTATACGAAGGTGAGTAGCCGGCATTATGAAACGGTGGTGCAGGGGATGCGTGCAGCTGTATTGGGTGGTACATGTCGGGGAGCCAATATTCCCGGTATAGAAGTTTGTGGTAAAACCGGTACGGCACAGAATAGAGGTAAAGACCATTCTGCTTTTATGGGGTTTGCTCCGATGAATAATCCGAAGATAGCTATTGCAGTTTATGTGGAGAATGGAGGATTTGGTGCGGTATATGGGGTGCCTATCGGAGCACTGATGATGGAACAGTATTTGAAAGGAGGATTGTCTCCTGACAGTGAGGTGAAAGCTAATGATATACAAAACAGGAGGATAGATTATGGCATACACGAGCGATAATATGTTGAAGTCGATAGACTGGATAACTATTTGCATCTATTTAGCATTGGTTATCTTCGGCTGGTTCAGTGTATGCGGGGCCAGTTATGACTATGGTGAAATAGATTTCTTCAGTTTCGATACACGTGCCGGTAAGCAGTTGGTGTGGATTTCCTGTTCATTGGGGTTGGGATTTATTTTGTTGATGCTCGAAGATAAGCTTTATGATATGTTTGCCTATATTTTTTATGGGGCAATGATGTTGCTATTGCTTGTCACTCCTTTTTTGGCCGAGGATACGAAAGGTTCTTATTCATGGATTAAGTTTGGACCTGTCAGTTTGCAGCCGGCTGAGTTTGCCAAGTTTGCTACGGCTTTGGCTTTGGCTAAATTTATGAATGTTTATGGATTCACCATGAGTAAGCTGAAGTATTCTCTTCCGGTAACGGGGATGATATTACTGCCCATGTTGCTTATTATATTACAGCGTGAAACAGGTTCTGCATTGGTCTATCTGGCTTTTTTCTTCATGCTGTACAGGGAAGGAATGCCCGGCTCCATTCTGTTTGCCGGGATTTGTGCTGTGGTTTATTTTGTGGTTGGCATTCGTTTTAGTCAGGAGATGATGGCAGATGACTGTACATCGGTCGGGGAATTTTCGGTCTTGCTGTTGATAACGATACTGTCTGCCTTGTTGGTTAATTCTTATTGTAAGAAGAAGCCGGTGGTGTGGTATATTCTCGGTTTCGGTTCTGGAGGGACCTTACTGGCGTTGCTCTTTTCTTATTATGTGATTCCTTTCGATATTACGTGGTTTCAGTACGGACTGTGTGTGGCATTGGTTTTTTATCTCATATTCCTTTCCATGCGCGAGCGTATGCGTGATTATTTTTATATTGCTCTGTTTGCTATTGGCTCTGTAGGTTTCCTTTTTTCTGCCGACTATGTATTTGAAAACGTGCTTGAACCTCATCAACAAGTACGTATAAAAGTGGTACTGGGAATGGAGGAGGACTTGGCAGGGGCCGGGTATAATGTGAATCAAAGCAAGATTGCAATCGGTTCGGGAGGACTGTTGGGAAAGGGGTTCCTGAATGGGACGCAGACGAAGTTGAAATATGTTCCCGAACAGGATACGGATTTTATTTTCTGTACGGTGGGTGAGGAGGAAGGTTTCCTGGGTTCTGCTATTGTGTTACTACTGTTTATGACTCTGATTTTAAGGTTGATAGTTATTGCCGAAAGACAACACACACGCTTTGGACGTGTATATGGTTACTCGGTGCTGAGCATCTTCCTGTTTCATCTCTTTATCAATATAGGAATGGTACTCGGATTAACGCCGGTAATCGGTATTCCATTGCCTTTCTTCAGTTATGGAGGCTCTTCTTTATGGGGTTTTACCATCCTGCTTTTTGTATTTTTGCGCATTGATTCGGCACGAGGAAGTCATTAAGGTTTTTCCAAACGGATTCCGACATCACTGATTCCTTTCAGTGGATTGTCTGTCATGATATGAACGATGCGGATATTTCTGGAAGCACTGTCTTGGGCGATTGTAAAAGAGGGTGTATAGAGCTTGGTAAATTGATATAGTCCGCCGGGACCATTTCCGTTCCAGTTTCCTGTTTTATCGGCAAGGAATAATTGTAGTGTATCTGTGGTATAGGTGGATGTGTCTTTTACATTTGTGCTGATATTCATCCATAAATCACGATACGGATAGCTTTCCTGATGCCTGATGCCGATAGTCATTTCATACGTTCCCGCAGGTATTGAAGCCGGAAGGGTATAAACAAGAGTATCACTCTTACTCCATCCCGTTGTAGGGATGGATTGATAAGAGTGATAAACCGTATTACTGTGACATGCTGTCAATAGTAAATATATTATCGGCAGGCAAGCTATTTTATTCTTTATCAGCCACAGGAGCTTGTGGCTTGGAATTGTTGTTCTGAGTTGTTTGGGCATTGTTACCGTTATTATTTCCATTTTTATTGTTGGCAGAAGCGGTGTTCTCGCCATTGCCTGGACGCCGGTTACGGTTGCGCTCGCGGCCGTCTTCACGGTTGCGTTTTCCCTCTGCTCTGTTTTCTTTATTTTCGCGTGGAGGTCTTCCTTCCCCTTTGGGTGGGCGGCCTTCTCCTTTCGAAGCTCTGTTTTCCCCTTTGGGAGCTCTGTTTTCTCCTTTGGGTGGACGTCCTTCGCCCTTCGGCTGGTTATCTTTGAGCTGTTGAGGCTTGTTACCGTTGGTAGTACCTTCGTTATTGCCGTTGGTTTCTCCTTTTCTTTTCTTTTTACGATTGTTGTTATTGCCTTTGCGTTTGTCAAAACGGGTTAGGCTTTCCTGTTCCACTAAATCAACCGGTTGTTGCGGTTCGTTTTTCTTGATGGTTTCCAGCAAGTTTTCCGGTTTTTCGCCACGTCTGTTCATATTGATGATTTCAAAGGCTCGTCGTGCAGGAATTGTCACAATGTTTGCCATGAAATTTTTGTCGGTGGAGTAGGTAATGGAACCTTTTAGTATATCAGCCTTGAAGAAGTAGAAAGTGCCGTCGACGGTTTCCAATGTGATTTCTTTACTCGGGAGTCGTTTTTGTGCTTCCACGTATGCGTCCACTTCATAGTTGAGGCAGCATTTCAGTTTGGCGCATTGTCCTGCCAGTTTCTGCGGGTTGAGTGAGATGTCCTGATAGCGAGCCGCACTGGTAGAAACAGAAACAAAGTTGGTCATCCATGTGGCACAACACAGTTCGCGACCGCAGGGACCGATTCCCCCGATGCGTCCGGCCTCCTGCCGTGCACCGATCTGCTTCATCTCGATACGCACGCGGAAAGTTTCTGCCAATACTTTAATTAGCTGACGGAAGTCAACGCGTTCATCGGCAATATAGTAGAAGATGGCTTTGTTGCCGTCCCCCTGATATTCCACATCACCAATCTTCATGTTCAGATTCAGGTTCAGCGCAATTTGGCGTGAACGAATCATCGTATCATGTTCTTTGGCTTTTGCTTCTTCATACTTTTCCATATCTACCGGTTTTACTTTGCGGTAGATTCGTTTAATTTCGACATCCGGTTTCAGGTTTGCTTTGCGCATTTGCAGTGGAACGAGTCGTCCGGTCAGTGTCACTACTCCGATATCATGTCCGGGACTTGCTTCCACGGCAACAATATCGCCTTTGTCCAGCTTCAATTTGTTGCTGTTCTTGAAATATCCTTTGCGCGTATTCTTGAACTGAACTTCAACCATCTCCTGTTCCTCGGCATTTCCGGGAATATCAGCCAGCCAGTCGTAAGTATTCAGCTGTTTATCCTGTCGTCCGCAGCCTTTGCAATACAAACAGCCGCTTCCGTTCTTTAATTTAAACTCATTATTCATAGTGTTGTTATATATATGTTATTTCTGCACCAGCAGCACAATCATTTTAAGCGAGAAATCAAAAAATACCATCTTGGCATTTACGTTCTGTTCTATATGTTGCTGTGCTTCACTTAGTTCATTCATTATTCCCATTACGTTTCGTTCGTTGACAAACGGAGCGAAACGAGTAGAAAAGTTTTGTTCTTCATTGCTCATATATACCAGGTCTCGTCGGTGAAAATTGAATATGAAATTTTCACGTATCATGCGCTGGCAATAAGTAAGGAAGTTTTTTTGTCGTTCGCGTCCCATGCTTGCCACTCCTTCGCTCCATCGTTTCATATCGCGTATCTTGCGCTGGTAGGACAGACGCATCAAACTGACAAATAGTTCGAAAAACAGTTTGTTCTCTTCACTCAGATGAATGGTTTCCAGTGCTTTCAAAAAATTACCTTCAGAGCGGTGGGCAATATCATTGGCATCTTGTGCTTGCAATCCGTATTTGCTTTGCAGCACTTGTGCTATTTCTGCTTCATCAATTCCATGAATGTTGAATCGTTGGGTACGGCTTTGAATTGTTTGCAAGAGTGCATCCGGTTCTTCCGATACAAGAAGGAAAACGGTTTGTACCGGCGGTTCTTCTAATAGTTTAAGTAGCTTATTACTGCATTCTACGTTCATTTTTTCGGGCAGCCAGATAATCATTACTTTATAACCTCCCTGACTGGATTTCAAACTGAGTTTGCGCATAATCTCATCGCTTTCTTTGACAAATATCTGCGCTTGCTGATTCTCTGCTCCCATCTCTTTTAACCAATGGTTAAGGTTGAAATAAGGATTATTCATTACAAATTGCCGCCACTCCGATATGAAGTCATCGCATACTGTATCTTTTCCGGCTTTTTTCTTGATGACAGGGAAAACGAAATGAAAATCGGGATGTGCCAGTTTGTTGAACTTGGTGCAACTGGGGCATACGCCGCAAGCATCATGCTCTCCACGGTTTTCACAACAAATGTAACGGGCATATGCTATCGCCAAAGGTAACTTTCCAGTACCTTCGGGACCGCAAATCAGTTGGGCATGGGGGATTCTTCCCTCTTTCACTTCGGCAATAAGCCGTTGCTTTGCTTCTTCTTGTCCTATTACATCTTTAAAAAACATCAGCCTATATTTTAATATATTACTTTTGCTACTTCTTTTACGCTTTCTACGGCACTCACCGTATAGAAGTGGATACTTGGCACGCCGTATGCTATCAATTCGCGGCATTGGTGGATGCACCATTCCACTCCGAGGGCGCGTGCTTCTTCATCGGTTTTGCATTTCATGGCTTCTGAGGCCAATTCTTGTGGAAGATCAATCTTGAATGTTTTCGGTATCATGCTCAATTGAGATAATTTGCCGAAAGGTTTGATCCCCGGTATGATAGGTACATTGATACCTTCTTTATGCACCCTTTCCACAAATTCAAAGTACTTACGGTTGTCATAGAACATTTGTGTCACGGCATATTCCGCACCGGCTTCCACTTTTTTCTTTAGCCAATAAATATCTTGTTCCATATTGGGTGATTCTTCGTGTTTCTCAGGGTAGCAGGCCACTCCATAGCTGAACGGTGTTCCTGTCACCTTGATGGGAGAACCATCGACGAATAGTCCCTTATTGAAATCATTAATCTGTCCTTCCAGTTCCAATGCATGGCTGTATCCGTTTCCTTCGGGGACAAATGCGGATTCGTGTTTGGCTTTGTCACCGCGTAATACCAACAAGTCGGTAATGCCCAAGAACTGTAAGTCCAGCAATACATATTCCGTATCCTCGCGGGTAAATCCGCTGCATAGGATATGTGGCACAGTTGTTATATTGTATTTGTTTTGCAGTGCGGCAGCTACGGCAACCGTTCCGGGACGGCGGCGCATACGTGCGCGTTGGTAAAGACCATTTCCAAGGTCCTTGTATACATATTCGCTGCGATGGGTGGTGATATTGATGTACTTAGGGTCAAATTCACGCAATGTATCCACCGTCTTATAAAGCTTCTCAATGCCCGTTCCTTTCAGAGGGGGCAATATCTCAAAAGAAAACGCCGTTTTATCGGTGCTTTTTATTAAGTCAACTACTCTCATTCTTATATCTCGTCTCTTGTGCCTTCTACGGCAAAATTACATATTGGGGCAAAAATAAGAAAAATATTGTAGTTTAAGGAGGTGAAAAGAGGATTTATTTTTTCTCTGCCTTATAATAAGGTGAAAACCATAAGGCAGGAAAAAACTTTCATTGATGTAAAACCGTGTTTTTTGCCAAAGTAAAAAACTGTTTATTTAAAGGAAGGGTGTAAACATATTGGCGAACCAGCCAACAAAGCGTTTCCATGCGGAACGCTTTTTGTATTCTTCCTTGGTGAGCAATGTGCTGTCTTTCTTGTCATCTTCAAACATACTGCTCAATTCGTGGGTTGTTTCTTTGTCAAAGATAAAGGCATTTACTTCGTAATCGTAACGCAAACTCCGGCTATTTAAATTTGTGCTGCCCACGGTACAAAACAAACTATCTACCATCATGATTTTAGAATGATGGAACCCTCCGTTATAGATATAGATTTCAGCTCCTTTTTTTCTGAGTTTGTTTGAAGTGTAAAAAGCTGCATCAGGGGTAAAGGGGATGTCTGATTTGCCGGGAATCATTATTTCCACCTCTACTCCACGTTTCAATGCTCGTCTGATAGCTTTCTTTATACTGTGGGTGGGTGTGAAATAGGGATTTACAATCTGCACTTTATGTTGTGCGGCGTCTAATGACTTAACATACATACGGCGCATTATTTTGGGGCTTTTCCGCGGTACTCGGTCGACTATTGCTACCGTCTTGCCACCGGTATCAATGGAATCATTGAGCAAAGGGTAGTACATTGCTCCTCCGATATGCTGTTTGGTGCTTTTATTCCACATTGTAAGGAAGATATCCTGAAGATTGTTTACGGCATCACCTTCGATGCGGACATGCATATCTCTCCAATCACCTATTTCAGGCAGACCTTTAATGTAATAATTGGCTATATTCATTCCTCCGGTATAGCCCACTTTGCCGTCTATTACCACTATTTTGCGATGGTCACGATGCAGGGCATGGTTAATATACGGAAATTTAAAAGGATCAAACTTCACTATTTCAATTCCTTTTTTGCGTATGGCTTTCAGATGCTCTTTTTTCAGAGGCTTGTTGTTTGAGAGGTTGCCAAATGCATCGAACATGGCTCGTACCTCCACTCCTTCTTTTACCTTTTCGCCTAATAAATCGAACAGGGCATTAGCAATTGAGTCATTACGGAAGTTAAAGTATTCCAAATGAATGTGATGCTTGGCTTTTCTTATTTCTTCAAAGAGGTCGATAAATTTGGTATGTCCGCTTTTTAACAGTTTCAGGCGATTGTTTTGGGTGATGGGGATGCCTGATTCTTGCAGGTAGCTGATTACGATAGAATCGCTGTTTGCTTCTTGTGCAAGGGTAGTTCTGCAAATGGAAAGGAACAGTATAAAAAGAATGGTTAGATGAGTATGTCTAGTTATATCGATTTTCATTGCTTTTAAAATTAGGGTCGCAAAGGTATTTATTATTCTAAAGATGACCAAGTTATCGGTATTATTTATATTTAAAAGCGTAAAATAGAACAGGTAAATCGGAAAAACTTTCTTTCTGTTCTGTATTAATTTATAGAAGAAATTGATAAATAGAACAGTTAATTTGGTATATAGACCTTTGTTACTTCATTTAAGTAGAGTACATTTGCAGGAAAACACTAAAACTTAAATCTATGAAATTATTTTGTTGTATTATTTTAGGTGCGTTTATGGTAATGTCGGCTTCTTGCAGTCATAATAGCAAAGAGACTAGAAGAATGCAGACAGTAAAAATAGACACTGTTTTTTCTGTCGAAGGGCAAACTCCTTTGCAGTTTCCGGGGAAGGTAAAAGCTGCTCAGGACGTTAATTTGTCTTTCAGAGTAAGCGGAACGATAGGCAAAATTTGTGTGGAAGACGGAGACCGGGTAAGGAAAGGTCAGTTGTTGGCACAACTTGATCCTACCGATTATCGGATTCAGCTGGAAGCTACCGAGGCCGAATATCAGCAGGTTAAGGCTGAGGCAGAACGTGTGATGGCTCTTTATAAGGATAATGGAACGACTCCCAATGCCAATGACAAGGCTGTGTATGGGCTGAAGCAGATGACTGCCAAGTATCAACACCACAAGGATCAGTTGGAATATACTAATCTCTATGCTCCGTTTGACGGATTCGTACAAAAGCATTTGTTTGATGAACATGAAACGGTGGGGGCGGGGATGCCGGTTATTTCGATGATCAGCCAAGGAGCACCGGAAGTGGAAATAAATCTGCCGGCAGCAGAATATATTCGTCGTACACAGTTTACCCGTTATCATGCTACATTTGATATTTATCCGGGCAAGTTTTATCCGTTGGAATGTATCAGTATCACCCCCAAGGCAAATGCCAATCAGTTATATTCTATGAGATTGAGAATAGTGCAGGATGGTAGGCCTTCTCCGTCCCCGGGAATGAATACTATGGTTACTGTTTTTTGCAGTGCAGGTGATATGCATTCTTTGTCAGTGTCAAGCGGGGCTGTTTTGCAAAAGAATGGAAAGGCAGCAGTCTTTGTTTATGACCCGTCGAAAGGAACGGTGAGAAGTTGTGAAGTGACTGTACTCAGACTGCTGACCAATGGACGCAGTGTGATAACTTCGGATGCATTGCAGCCGGGAGAACTTGTCGTGTCATCGGGAGTGCATCATATAGAGGATGGCGAGGTGGTGAAACCGTTGCCGCCTATTACATCAACTAATGTAGGAGGGCTGTTATAATGGATATTAGTAAGTGGGCATTTCAAAACCGTAATCTGGTTTATTTCTTGGTGGCTGTCCTTCTTTTGGGAGGTGTTTATTCCTGCTATGAGATGAGTAAGCTGGAAGACCCGGAGGTTAAAGTGAAATTGGCGATGGTGGTTACCACTTATCCGGGAGCATCGGCGCATCAGGTGGAGTTGGAAGTAACGGATGTGTTGGAGAAAAATATCCGTACCATGGGTAATATAGATAATGTGGAGAGTTATTCTTATAATGACTTATCTATTATTCAGATAGAATTGTTGAGTACGGTGAAGGATGAGGATGTGGAACAATGTTGGGATATGTTGCGTCGCAAAGTGGGAGATGCCTGTGCTTCGCTTCCTCCGGGGGCAAGCGCACCAATGGTGAAAGATGACTTTGGCAATGTATATGGCATGTTTTATGCTTTGACCGGAGATGGGTTGACGGATAGGGAGTTGTCTGATTATGCCGAACTTATCAAGAGGGAAGTTAGTGACCTTGAGGGGGTGGACAGGGTAGAACTCTACGGCACAAGACCGGAATGTATCAATATCTCTTTGTTGCAAGACCGGATGGCAAATTTGGGAGTGAAGCCTGCCGAAGTGCTTGCCACATTGAACGGGCAGAACAAAACGACTTATACGGGGTATTATGAGAATGGAGATAATCGTATTCGTGTAACGGTCAACGATAAGTTTAAGACGGTAGATGATATCGGAAAAATGCTTATTCAGGGACACGATGATGATCAGTTGCGTTTGCGTGATATAGCGCGAATAGAAAAGAGTTATGAGAATCCCACACGTAATGAATTGTTTTATGATGGTGAGCAGGCTTTGGGACTGTTGGTAGCTGCTTCCAGCGGTACGGATATCATCAAGGTAGGCAGTGCGGTGGCAAAGAAGCTTGACGATTTGAAAGGAAGCCGCTTACCGGCAGGAGTGGAGTGTCATAAAGTGTTTTATCAGCCGGAGCGTGTGGGTGATTCGTTGGGTACATTTGTTATCAACTTAATAGAGTCTGTGGTTATAGTTGTACTCATTCTGATGTTGGCAATGGGCTTCAAGAGTGGGGTTATCATTGGAATCAGCCTGGTGGTAACGGTATTTGGTTCATTTCTGTTCTTGCTGTCTGCCGGCGGCACGATGCAGCGTGTGTCCTTGGCGGCATTTGTGCTGGCAATGGGGATGCTGGTAGATAATGCCATTGTAATTATCGATGGTATCTTGGTCGATCTGAAGGCAGGTAAACCTCGTATGGAGGCGATGACAGCCATCGGAAGACAAACGGCGATGCCGTTATTGGGGGCCACTCTGATTGCCATCATTGCTTTCCTGCCTATTTATATGTCACCGGATACAGCAGGAGTCTATACGCGCGATCTCTTTATCGTATTGGCGGTATCGCTATTGTTGAGTTGGGTATTGGCGTTAATTCATGTTCCTCTGATGGCAAACAGGAGACTGAAGAGTGAAATGACAACGGGAGAAACGAATGCCCGTGTGTATAAAGGGCGTGTCTATGCTTATCTGAGAGCTGCTCTTTATTTTGGCTTGTCTCATCGCTGGAGCTTTGTATTTGCCATGGTTGGTTTATTGGGGCTCTCTCTTTGGGGATATGGTTATATGAAACAAGGATTCTTCCCCGATATGGTCTACAATCAGCTTTATATGGAGTATAAATTGCCTGAAGGGACTAATTCGACGCGAGTTGTCCATGATTTGCAGGAAATAGAGACGTATTTGAAGAGCAGGAAGGAAATAACCCATGTTACGACTTCTGTTGGCGGAACTCCCGGACGTTATAATTTGGTGCGGAGTATTGCTAATCCTTCTCTATCTTATGGGGAACTGATTATAGACTTTACTTCACCGGAAGAATTGGTGGATAATATGGACGAGATTCAGTCTTATCTGTCGCAGGCATATCCTGATGCGTATGTCAATTTAAAGCGTTATAACCTGATGTTCAAGAAGTATCCTATTGAGGCACAGTTTATGGGACCCGACCCGGCGGTGTTGCACCGTTTGGCAGACAGTGCACGTCATATTATGGAAAATACTCCTGAGGTACGCCTTGTGACGACAGATTGGGAGCCGCAGGTTCCGGTGCTGACAATAGAATATGACCAGCCGGCCGCACGTGCTTTGGGGTTGAGCCGCAACGATGTCAGTCTCTCTTTACTGACAGCTACCGGAGGAATTCCCATCGGTTCATTTTATGAGGGAATTCATGCCAATACAATCTATTTGAAATGTTTGAATGAAGAAGGGAATCCGATAGAAGATTTAGGTAATACACAGGTGTTTTCTTCTATACCGTCACTCAATGGTCTGCTGAATGAAGAAATGATGGTAAAGTTGAAATCGGGTTCATTGTCAAAAGAAGAACTAGTGGAAGGTATTATGGGCAGCACTCCATTGAAACAAATTAGTAAAGGAGTAGACGTAAGGTGGGAAGACCCGGTGGTTCCGCGTTATAACGGACAGAGAAGCCAGCGTGTGCAGTGCTCACCGGCTCCGGGACTTGAAACGGAACAAGCACGTTTGGCTGTTGCTTCGCAGATAGAAAATATTCCTTTGCCCGAAGGTTATACATTGTGTTGGCAAGGAGAAAAAATAGCCAGTACGGATTCTATGAAATATTTATTCAAGAATTTTCCATTGGCTATTATCCTGATGATTGCTATCCTGATTATGTTGTTTAAAGATTATCGCAAACCGATTATTATTTTCTGTTGTATTCCTCTTGTCTTTGTGGGAGTGGTGGCAGTCATGCTGCTCACTGGAAAGACTTTCAATTTTGTTGCGATAGTGGGGACGCTGGGATTGATAGGTATGTTGATTAAAAATGGTATTGTGTTGATGGATGAAATAACGTTGCAGATAAACCGGGGAGTTGAACCGACAGCAGCATTAATCGATAGTTCGCAAAGTCGTTTACGTCCTGTGATGATGGCTTCTCTGACTACCATCTTAGGTATGATTCCTTTGCTGACAGATGCCATGTTTGGTTCATTGGCAGCCGCCATCATGGGAGGATTACTGTTTGGTACACTCATAACATTACTGTTTATACCTGTTCTTTATGCATTATTCTTTCATATAAAACAGACTGACAAATGAAAAAGATATCTATTTTGATTGGTGCTTTATTTTGCTCATCAGCTTTATTTTCTCAAGAGGTGTTGAGCTTGAAGCAATGTCGTGAGATGGCTCTTCAATATAATAAAGAAATGGCAGCTTCTGTCCGGCAGACAGAAAGCGCGCGATATATGGCTAAAAGTTATAAAGGAAATTTCTTTCCGAATTTTACGGCGAGTGGGACCGGTATTTATAGCAGTGCCAGTGGGCATTATGGTATAGAAGGAGGAAATTTGCCGGTGTTTATGCCTAATTCATCCGGTCAATTTCTGCCCAATGGCGGTTTCTCTTATTTCCCGGGAATTGATTTAAAGTATAAAATCGGGCTTATTTATATGGGAGGAGTGGAAGTTGAACAACCTCTCTATATGGGCGGAAAAATTACGGCGGCTTATAAAATGTCTGTATTGGGCAAGGAGATGGCGCAAATGAATGAAACCCTGACGGCTACCACCGTTATTTTGAATACTGATAAGGCATATGCCCAAGTAGTTAAAGCTAGGGAAATGAAGAATGTGGCCGATAGGTATCATACTGTGCTGGTTGAGTTGCATAAGAATGTGGAAAGTGCATATCGTCATGGGTTAAAGCCTCAGAATGACGTGCTGAAAGTGCAGGTAAAATTGAATGAAAGTGAACTCAATATGCGCAAAGCAGAGAACGCATTGCGCTTGGCAACAATGAATTTGTGTCATTTTATTGGTAAACCTTTAATTGCAGATATACAGGTGTCGGGAGACTATCCTGAAGTGAAAGAGAATATAATAATGCAGGTATCGGATATTACGGCTCGTCCTGAATATGGCATTTTAAATAAACAAGTAGCTATGGCAAAACAGCAAGTGAAATTGAATCGTAGCGAACTGTTGCCTAAGGTTGGTGTTAAAGGCTCATATAATTATATTCATGGTTTGGAAGTAAATGATGAAACATTTTTGTATAAAGGAGGATTTTCAGTCTTGTTGAATGTCAGCGTTCCTCTTTTTCACTTTGGAGAGCGTATCAACAAAGTGCATGCCGCCAAAGCTAAGTTGGAACAGACTCGTTTGGAGCAGGCTGATATGAATGAGAAAATGCTGTTGGAATTGACTTTGGCTGCTAACAATTTGGATGAGGCTCGCTTGGAAAGTGAACTTTCCGACCGTTCTTTGCAACAGGCAGAAGAGAATATGAGGGTGAGTAAGAAGCAGTATGAGGTGGGTTTAGAAACTTTATCGGATTATCTTGAAGCTCAAACTTTATGGCAACAGGCTTATAGTGTACAAGTGGATGCTCATTTCCGTCTGTATTTGAATTATGTGGAATATTTAAAGGCTACCGGAACTTTGTCACAAAGCAGTTCATATTGAAATGTCTTTCAAAAAGATGTAAATTCGTGGGAACAATGGGAGTTTCATGAGAACAATCATTAGTAGCTCTATGCTGCTTGAATACTTCTATCTTCAATCAATAGCAAATAATGTCTGTTCTTACAGATGCCCTAATTCCGGGTCAACAGAAATTTAACGGGAACAGTCCGGTTGATCGTGAAGTACCGGTTCACTTAGGATTACTTGTTATTCTTGGGTCACATCGTTTTCTTGGAGGTTTAAATATCATATTACTAACCAAAGGAAGAGTAAGCCGTTTCTTAGGCTCAGCCAAGTCCTTTTAAACAGAAGATTATTACAGTCCGCTATAATAGACTGTACAGTCCATTGTAGCAGACTGTACGGTCTACGGTAACGGACTATACAGTCCACTGCCGAAGACTGTAGTAATTCGACTGACAGACAGGCATAATCGAAAGGACGAAAATGCTTAGTCCGACTAATGAAACGACTTAGGGAGTTTTAATTCCCCCAAGTTTTCAAACTGAGTCATAAAATCCCTCAGATTGTTACGTTGATCCTTGATCCGCTTGAGTCGGTAAACCAGTGCAATTCAGGTATAAAAAAAAGAGAGTTACTTTTGTGTAACTCTCTGATTCTTTGGTGATCCGCCTGGGGCTCGAACCCAGGACCCCAACATTAAAAGTGTTGTGCTCTACCTGCTGAGCTAGCGAATCAATCCTTTGTTATTGCTATTCTTCCGAATTGCGAGTGCAAAGGTAGGCGTTTTTGTTTAAACTTCCAAATATATTGCTTACTTTTTTTGATTTATTTTTTTATAAGTTCTATTATCTATTGATTATCAGGCATGTTATTGTCACTCGAAAATTCCTTTTCTTTTATATGAATGTATCGTTGATAGTAGGAAAGCATTAAGCTGGTGCACGGCAAGGCGATAATCATTCCTACAATTCCCATCAATGCTCCCCAAACAGACAAGGACAAAAGAATGATAGCAGGGTTCAGACCGGTTATTTTCCCCATTACTTTGGGAACAATCAATCCGTCTTGTATGACCTGTACAATGCAAAAGACTAAAAATGCACAAAATAATATCCACCAGAAATTTTCTCCGGTATCGGCAGCTTTGAGCAATGCTAATAGTATGGTAGGGATAAAAGCAATGAGTTGTAAATAAGGTACCATATTGAGTAGACCGATAAACAATCCGAAGCCGATTGCCAGTGGGAAATCAATAATCAGAAAACCGATACTGAATAAAATGCCTACACAAAAAGCTACCACTGCTTGTCCACGGAAGTACTTGTTCATGCCTTCTTGTACATCATTTACTATTTTGATGGTCGTATCGCGATGTTTTACAGGAACTAATTTTATCCAGCCTTTGGCTATGGCTTCATAATCCAGCAGAATGAAAAAAGTATAGAGCAGTATGATAAAAGAGGTAAATATACTCACGACCACATTGACTGACTGTGTAAAGATAGCCCATACCTGAGGCAGTACATCGCGTATGGTTTGAGCAATACGGTCTTCATTCAAAGCCTCATTTATTTTAAGCATATCGATATGTTCTTTAATAAAATTGGCCACGGTACCGGGGATGGCTGCTTGTTTTGAACCTTCCACAAAGTAATCGGTGAGCAGTTCTTTTAATTTTCCGAATTCTTCTACAATAGGAGGAACCAGTCCGATAAATGTCAGAATACCGATGCATATTAATACCAGCATAACAGCAAAAATAGAAATGACTCTATTTTTTAACCGCAATTTATACTGAAAGAAAGTAACCATAGGATAAATAAGGTAGGCGATGAGCCACGCAACGAAAAATGGAAGTAATACTCCGCTTAAGCGATTGACTAAATAGAGTATTCCTATAATGACAATTCCGCTTAGAATACCACGGATAAAACTGTCAAATGTTATTTTCTTCTGTAACATAATGATGTGGACTTATTGGATGGTTTGTTCTTCCTCAATAGCTTTCCTGTAACATTCACGGCACAATGGTTCATAGTCGGCTTTCTCGCCGAGCAGTACTCTTTTGTCACTTTTGGTTATGCGATGAGAAGCATAAGCTAAATTACCGCATTTTACACAGATAGCATGGACTTTGGTTACTTCATCTGCAATGGCACATAGAGCCGGAATAGGTCCGAACGGAATTCTTTTGAAATCCATATCCAGTCCGGCTACAATAACACGCACCCCGCTGTCGGCCAGCTGATTGCATACGTTTATTAACCCTTCATCGAAAAACTGTGCTTCGTCTATTCCTATTACATCTTTATCTGAAGAGAATAATAAGATACTGGCGGAAGTATCAATAGGGGTGGAAGCAATGGAGTTGCTGTCATGTGATACAACTTCCTCTTCAGAGTATCGGGTATCCAAAGCCGGTTTAAATATTTCCACTCTTTGGCGGGCAAACTTGGCACGTTTCAGCCGTCGGATAAGTTCTTCCGTTTTGCCTGAGAACATGGAACCGCAAATTACTTCTATTCTTCCTCTTCTACGTGTCTCTTGTATGTGGTCTTCTGAAAAAACTACCATGGTTAAATAGTGATAATTGGTTTTAGTTACGGCTGCAAATGTACTATTTGTACCCCAAAAAAGGGCTATAATCCCTAATATTTTTATTAATAAAAGATATAATGTTAAAGGAATGTGCAACATCTGTTAAATAATAGCATCAATTAACTTTATACATTTGATTTCTTTCTACATTTGTCATCATATAACAGAATTAGGAGTGTTTTTTATGGGAAAACTGTATGTAGTGCCTACTCCCGTGGGGAATTTGGAAGATATGACATTTCGCGCTATTCGCGTGCTGAAAGAGGCTGATCTCATATTGGCTGAAGATACTCGTACTTCCGGCATTCTTTTGAAACATTATGAAATAAAGAATGCGATGCAGTCCCATCATAAATTCAATGAACATAAAACGGTTGAAGGCGTTGTCAATAGAATCAAAGCAGGCGAAACGGTGGCGTTGATATCTGATGCCGGCACTCCCGGAATTTCTGATCCCGGATTTTTAGTTGTACGGGAATGTGTAAGGAATGGTATTGAGGTGCAATGTTTGCCGGGAGCTACAGCTTTTGTGCCGGCATTGGTTGCCTCCGGTTTGCCTGATGAACGTTTTTGTTTTGAAGGTTTCCTGCCTCAAAAGAAGGGTCGGGTTACTCGGCTCACTTCTTTACAGGAAGAGAAGAGGACGATGATATTCTATGAGTCACCTTATCGTTTAGTGAAAACCTTGACTCAATTTGCCGAGTTTTTCGGTGCCGACAGGCCTGTTTCCGTATGTCGTGAGATTTCTAAAATGCACGAAGAAAGTGTACGGGGTACATTGACAGAAGTTATAGCGCATTTCACAGAGAACGAGCCACGTGGCGAGATTGTCATTGTGCTCGGTGGAAAAGAGGACTAAAAATAATGAACTTTAAAAAGTAAAGCAGATGAAAAAGTTAGTAATTTTATCATTGTTGTCTGTTGCCCTGTTGAGCTCTTGCGGTAACGGAGCAAAAAATGAGGCCATGAAGGCTCAGAATGATTCTTTAATGGTAGAACTGTCCAGCAGAAATGCAGAATTGGACGAAATTATGGGTGCATTTAATGAGGTTCAGGAAGGTTTCCGACAAATAAACGAAGCTGAAAACCGTGTTGATTTGCAGAGTGGCTCTATTCGTGAAAACAGTGCAAATAAGATAAAAGATGATATTCGTTTTATTAGTGAAAAATTGCAGGCTAACCGCGAACAGATTGCTAAGTTGGAAGAGCAATTGAAGAACAGTAAATATAATTCTGCACAGTTGAAAAAAGCTATTGCCAATTTGACTAAGGAATTAGAGGCTAAACAACAACAGATTGAAACTTTACAGGCAGAGCTTGCTTCAAAGAATATTCGTATAGCAGAATTGGATGATGCAGTGGCCGGATTAAGCCAAAATGTAAGTGATTTGACAGCTGAGAATGAAGCTAAATCTGCTACTGTTGCCAGTCAGGATAAAGCTTTGAATACTGCATGGTTTGTCTTTGGTACAAAATCGGAATTGAAAGATCAGAAAATTCTTAAGAATGGTGACGTGCTTAAAAATGACGATTTCAATAAAGATTATTTTACTCAGATTGATATTCGTACAGACAAGGAAATCAAATTGTATTCAAAACGTGCAGAACTATTGACCACTCATCCTGCAGGTTCATACGAATTGGTGAAGGATGCAAAAGGGCAGTTAACTTTGAAGATAACTAATCCTAGTCAGTTTTGGAGTGTATCAAGATACCTTGTTATTCAGGTAAAATAAAATAATATATAAATTATCCCGTAAAGGGGTTGCGTCTCAATCAGGCACAACCCCTTTTTTATAATTATTGAATGTATATGTATAAGAGCATATTTATAGATTTGGATGATACGGTTTGGGCATTTTCCGAAAATGCCCGCGATACGTTTCAGGACATGTATGAAAAGTATCATTTTGAGCGATACTTTGACTCCTTTCATCAGTTTTATACCATATATAGTGGGCGAAATGAAATACTTTGGGGAGAGTATGGTGCCGGACATATCACAAAAGATGAGTTGAATGATATGCGCTTTTCTTATCCTCTGCAACAGGTAGGTGTTGAAGATAAAGCATTGGTAAAAGCATATTCGGATGATTTTTTTGCAGAAATAGTGTACAAGAAGAAGACAATGCCTCATGCGGTTGAAGCATTGGAATATTTGTCTTCAAAATACAATTTGTATATCCTTTCCAATGGTTTTAGAGAGTTGCAAGAACAAAAAATGCGTTCGGCGGGAGTTGATAAATACTTTAAAAAAGTAGTTTTGTCGGAGGATATCGGTGTGCATAAACCTTTTCCTGAAATATTTTACTTTGCGATGTCAGCCACTCAGTCAGAATTGCATACTTCTTTGATGATAGGGGATAATTGGGAGAATGATATAGCTGGTGCCAAGGATGCAGGGCTCGGACAAGTATTCTATAATGTAAAAAAAACAACGAAGTTTTCTTTTCAGCCTACAGGAATAATAGAGGATTGGAATGAAATAGGGAAGATATTATAAGAGAAAACGAAGAGAGTGTCAAAGGCAAATTAATAAAAGCATTTTTGACACTCTCTTTTTTGTAGTCGATGATTAACTGTTAGTTACCGCTAACTTTCAGTTCATCATTGTAATCAGTTTCGTTCAAAGGAACATCCCATGTCCATTTGTTGGCGCCGCTTGCCGGAATAGTCGTAGCAATAGAGATGTGTGCATTGCCACCTTTGTCAAAGCCGTTGCGAATGACATCACGATTCCAGCGTTTATAGTCGCTCCATGCAAAGCCTTCTCCCCATAGTTCAAGTTCACGATAGTCCATGATTTCGTTCCATAACGCATCTCCGGTTTTGGTACAAGTATATTCTGCATTACGTCCGGAAGTAGCATTCAGCTCTACTAAAGCCGCCTGTGCAGCTGCTTCGTTGTTTAGGAAGTAGTTGGCTTCCGCTTCTATCAATACCATTTCGGAAGAACGGATAAAAGGTAAGTAACCTACACCCGGAGTGTCGAATACATAGAACTTTAATTGTCCTCCTAAGTACATATAACCAGCTTCATAAGGAGCAGTCAGTCCACTGACAGCCATCTTTTTACAATAAGCTGCGGCTTCATCCCATAGAGCATCGGCTTCTTTTTCTTTTTCACCCATACCTAAAATGCCATATGTTAAGTCCATGACTGAACCATCATTGAAGTTGTAGCCCGGGAATTTGTCTTCGGTGAGAAATAAAGCTTTACGGGCATCATTGTTGGGGATGCGGTTAATTAATTCGCGTCCGATAGCTCCGGCACCGGTCTGTTGCGTGCTGGCATAGTAACCGTTGCAGGCAAATTGCACTCCGTAGCTCCAATACCAGTTGTTTTCCTGTGAACCTCCAAAGCTACCCATGATCCATTCACCTGTAGGGTTGCAGAAACCTGCATAGTATTCTGTATTGTTCATCAATGGATAGCCCTCACGCGCCAATTTTGCTTCGCTTAAAGCTTTGGCATAATCCTGTTTTGTCAGTGCAGCACGAGCATATATGGCATGGGCAACGTTAACATTCGGCATCCATACATCGCCTTCTTTTCTATTCATGCCACTTTCGCCATATAAACTGATAGCCTCATCCAAATCTTTATAAATTTGGGTATAAGTTTCAGCCAATGTAGAATAAGGCATTCCGTTAGTTGATTCGTCTAAACGAAGTATTAAACCTTGTGATGCACCATTGTTGGAGTCTTGCCAGCGCCAGCAATAATAGTGCACTAATTTTTCAAAAGCATAGGCTCTGAATGTTAGTGCCGAAGCTTTTATAAATTGCTTTTCACTTTCAGTGCCTTCTGCGTTATCTATGTTTGCCAGAATTGTGTTGGCATTGCCTACTATAGAATAATAGTAATACCACGCATAAGCATCGTAAATAGAGTTAGTACGTGTATGAAACTCTTGATTATGAATAGGTGACCAGCCGGATGCATATAAGTTATACAGATAGTTTTCGCTCGGATAATTTTCATAATGAGCAATGATATTGTTTTCTCCGGCAAAGCCTTGACCGAAATAGTAATGTTGGGTGCTCATGAGTTTGGCAATACCATTCAGTGCCTTTATGGCATTGTCGGTTGTTCCGATGGCATCAGCAGAACCGGTAGAGTCTGTGGGAGCTGTGTCCAGATAGTCGCTTGCACAAGAGGAAACCAACAAGGTACCTGCCATTAGACTACCTACAAACAATTTTTGAATATATTTTTTCATAATTCTATGTCTGTTTTTAAAAGTTATTTCTTTAGAATTTTACAGTTAATCCAAAGTTATAAACTCTGGCGGTTACATAGGTGTCATCCGAACCACCATTGAAAGAATATTGTGGGTTTAAACCTTTACGTGCAGTTAGTGTAAAAAGATTTTCTACACCGGCATTCAACATCAACCCTTCAATGCCTAAATTCTTCATCCACTTTTTGGGTAGTTCATAAGATAAACTCAGATTTTTGAATACCAAGTAAGAAGAACTTACCAACCAACGGTCGCTGGTAGCATTCAAATCAGAAGATTTGTAGTAATCTATACGAGGAATACCATTCGGGTCAATACGGTTAGGAGAAGTTTCGGTCATACCTGCCGGAGCACCGTTCCAAGAATTTAAGATGTCCTTGTGGTAAGCACTACCTGCGGCACCTGATTCGGATACACCCATTAAGCTGCTATAAGAACCATCGTATGTTTTTCCACCTAAAGAATAAGTGAACAACATGTTCAGATTCCAGTTTTTCCATGATAGGGCAGAACTGATAGAACCATATACAGTGGGGAGTGCACTGCCTGCCCATTTACGTTGAGCATAAGAGGTAGCAGTGGCATAATCTTGTCCATTGATATTTACTAAAGCACCTGCCTCTTCAGCTTTAACTTTCTGTTCCGGATCAAGTGTATAAAGAGAAGTACCGGTCAATTGGTCTACTCCTTCAAAGTGGTATGTATAGAATTCATAAATAGAATGACCTTCCGAATAGTTCTGCATACCGTGCAGAATGTCTTTTCCGTCAGGCAATTTTACGATTTCGTTTTTCAAGAAAGTGGCATCAACGCCAATGTTCCATTTCCAATCTTTACTGTCTATGGCATCTGCATTTAATGAGATTTCCCAGCCTCGGTTGGAAACGGTTCCAATATTTTTGTATTGTGTCAAGTTCATGACCTTGTCCTGCCATGGATAAGAACCGGCTGACAGAGGTAAGCGGACTTCGAACAGCAAATCTTTAGAACGCTTGTCGAAATAACCGATTTGGAAGTTTAGCTTGTTAAACAAGCGGCCTTCTACAGCCACATCCACGGTTTGGGTAGTTTCCCATTTTATATCGGGAGCTGCCAATGACTTTTTCAATAGAGCAGGATTGCCACCATTCTTATCAATGGTGTATAAAGCCATGTGCCCATAATAGCTGACCCCCATATTGTTACCCACTTCACCATATGAAGCACGCATTTTTAAATGATCAACCCATTCCACATCTTTTAAGAAGGCTTCATTTTTCATATTCCAACTAGCACCTACCGAATAGAAGTTACCCCAGCGGTTGTCTTTATGGAAGCGTGAAGAACCATCACGTCTGAAAGAACCTTCGATGAAATAACGATTATCATAGTTGTATTTTACACGTGCCAAATAAGATTCCGTCTTGTCTTCATCATCGCTACCGTTGAAGTAAGAGTTGGTTAGGAAATTGCCCATTGTTAAATTGCCGTCTACAGCCATACCGGTATTCATGCCGGATGTGTATTTACGCTCCCAACTATAACTTTCATGAGCAATCATGGCTTCTATATTATGTATTTCTTTGAATTGATAATTCCAATTTAATATTTGCTGTAAGGTTACTGTGCGGTATTGATATGCATAGCTTGTCAGACGACCACCATTGGTAGCACCATCACCGATTTTGGGATTATCATATTTTTTGTTATTACTTGTACTGTTGTTTAAGTCTCCTTTTACTGTAACAGACAATCCTAACGGTAATGTAATCGTGGCAAAAGCTTGTCCTCCTAATACATTACGAATGCTTTCTTCTTTATTGAACAACATTTCATAAGCGATATTACGGTTGCCCAAATATGGAGAAGTTGTGTCATAAATCTTTTCACCATTTTCATCCAGTTGGTAACTACCATCAGCATTATGCATATACACAGGATACACCGGTGCCATATAGCGAGTAATGTAGAACGGATTGGAATAATAACTACCGGTGGCATTGTCATTATAGTTACGCTTAGTCCACGAACCGGTCAGGTTCACACCTCCTTTAAACCATTTATTCGGTGTAAATGTAGAATTGATACGGCCGGAATAGCGTTCATAATCTGTTGCTTTTACATAACCTTTCTCTTTCAGATAACCAATTGAAGAATATATACTGTATTTTTCACCGGAAGTAGAGGCCGATAAGTTGTAATCTTGACGATGACCATTGCGCTCAATGGCATCTGCCCAATCTAAATCATCATAACCGGATAAGCGAGATGCTGTCAGTTTACCATTGGCATCAAATAATTGATTGTCTGCTGCATTATAGATATTGCGTCCGATGGATTCTGTAATAAGATGTTCAGTCGCATATTGTCCGGCTTCTGTTGCACTCATACCTTTATTAGACATCATGGCATATTTTTTTGCCATCCAAGAAGCTTCCATCCAGCGGTCGGCATCCAAACGGTCATATTCAGGAATACCACGATTATAAATACCCTGATTCATTTGTAGTGTAATGCTTGGTTTGTTGGTAGCATGTCCGCTTTTGGTTGTGATTAGGACAACACCGTTAGCTGCTCGGTTACCATATAAAGCGGCTGATGCAGCATCTTTTAAAATAGACATACTTGCAATGTCATTAGAATTTAGTTCAGCCATATTTCCATCAAAAGGAACACCATCTACCACATAAAGTGGTTCTGAAGCTCCGCTGACTAATGTACCGAAACCACGGATACGGATAGATGGAGCTTTCCCTGGTTCTCCATAGGTGTTGTTAACTTGCACACCCGGTGCGGCTCCTTCTAACGCACCGGTAACACTTGTTGTGATGCGTTTTTCTATTTTTTTATTATCTACAACGGAAATAGAACCTGTTAAAGATTCTTTTTTAGCTGTACCATAAGCGATAACTACAACTTCGTCAAGTGTTTCTGTATCAGGTTTTAAAACAATGTTTATTGTTGGCTTAATAGACACTTCCTGAGATTGCATACCTATAAATGAAATTACCAAAGTTTTTGCAGAACTAAACAATTATTTATTTTACTGATAATCAATACTTTGACATGCTGCCTCCAAGTGTTTCCCCTTCATTTAAAGTACCAAATAAGCAATATTATGAAATATTTTCTACTAATATTCTACCATAAATCAGAGTTCTGATATGCTAAAACAGCTCTGAATAGAACTTATTCTTGCAATATCGTGGGAATTTTATAACTATAATGTACTCAACTTAAAAAGGCCGTGTTATCATAAAACACGACCTTTTATTATATTCAGTAAGCTTTTACATTAATATCCAGGATTCTGTTGCCCTTTCAGTTGTGGATTACTATCCATTTCATCCTTCGGAATAGGCCATACCCAACGATTATCTGTAGCTTCTTTTTCAATATCAGTACCCAAAGCAGGCAAATAATCGTCTCTTTGAGCATCAGATGAGCTACGCTTCATACCAATTTTCCAACGCTTCATGTCAAACAATCTATTGCCTTCGGCAAACAATTCTCGTACGCGTTCATCCTGAATTTCCTGCATCAAAGCTGCGCCATTGTAAACAGTTTCAGTCCATCCTTTGATACGTATCTTTTTTAGTTCATTCAACATCTCTGAAGCTTTATCTTCTTGATTCAACATTGCATAAGCCTCAGCAGCAATCAGATACATTTCAGAAATACGGAAAGCTTTTAACTTATTGACATTATTGGATTTTCCTTCATATAATTCAGGATTACCCGGCCATTTACTACAATAAGTGACCTCAATATCATCACCTACTTGACGGTCAATCAATCCGGTTGTGAAATAAGCATCGTAACGGATGTCATTTTCCTTATCGTACAAATTTAAAACAGACTTAACAGGTAAATAACTAGGGCGAGGCAGTTTGTCAACTATTCCCATAAAAGAACTACCTAAAGCGTTTGAACCGGTTTCTGTCTTTGACATTGCGAACTGCCAGATAGCTTCTGTACCAACATCGTTCAACCACATCTTTTTATACGCATCTCCATCAGATATCAAAGTATAGCGCTTGCTATTGATTAATCCTTGTGCAACAGCCGCAGCATTTTGATAATCTTCCATTTCCAAATAGACACGTGCCTTTAAAGCTTCAACTACATCTAAAGTAATATATGCAGACTGGGCTTCTCCTTGAATTCCTACTAAGTTGGAAGCCTGTTCCAGATCTTTTACGATAAAATCGAAAGTTTCTTTCAGGCTGCTACGACCGGGATATTTGGAATAATCCGAACTAGGCGCATATTCTGTAACCAAAGGTATTCCATAATCACTTCCGGCAGATGCGGGATCGTAGTTCTTACAATAATGCAAGGCCAATTCAAAATAAGCATAAGCTCTGGAAAAATAAGCTTGTCCTACATAATGATTGATATAAGCTTTATCATTTTCACTTAATTCCGTATCATTTGCCAAGATATTCTGACCGCCCTTTATTAAATGATTGGCATTGGCTATGATGTAATAATTATCGGCCCAACATCCCGAAAATGCTCCATCTGTGATTTCGAAAGCCCAACGATAAAAATATCCATAGGTATTACCATAATCTGCTGTGGCAGTCAATAGTCCGGATTGTACCAACGCATCCATTGAATAAGCATTTTGGACGTATCCTCTCCATTCAGCATGAAGCATATTACTAAAGGCTTGACAGTCCTTTACGGTCAATATTGATTCATCCGTAGGTATTGATGTGCTAGGCATTTCGTCCATATTACATGAAGTGAATGCTGCACAACAGGCTATAATTGATAGTATAATTGATTTCTTCATATTATGCTTTATTTAAATTTAGAATGTTAATTCAGCACCAATCGTAAATTGCTTGGTATTAGGATATTTTCCTAATTGTAAGTTTGAATCTACTTCAGGATCGGCACCCGTATAGTTGGTTACGGTCAACAAATTACGTCCAACAGCAAAAATACGTGCTCCTTTGATGAAGCCGGTCTTATGCAACCAATTTTCCGGCAAAGTATAACCGATAGTCAGGTTTTTCAGACGAAGGAAAGAAGCATTCTCAATCAAGTGAGTGTCAAAACGCAATTCAGAATTAGCAGCAGGAATATTGGTTACTTGTCCCGGAGTCGTCCACATATCAAGCATATCCGTTGATTGGTTTAACTGACCTGCAAAATTCGGATTGTTGTAGAAGAAAGCATCATTATTAATAGTATACTTTCCTAATACATAAGAGAAGTCGGCATTAATGCTGAAACCTTTCCAGAAGAATGAAGTACTGAAACCACCGGCCCATGGAGCATAACGTTGCTTTCCTGTAAATACAGCGTTATCTTCAGAATAAGTTTTGGTCTCATTACCGTCTTTATCCAACCAAATCTGCTGTCCGTCTGCCGGGTCTACTCCTACCCAACGAACATAATACAGTTCACCATAAGGCATTCCTACCTGATATTTAATACCGGTATTGGCTACAACATACTCATCACGTCCACCAAACAACTCAGTAATCTGGTTCTTGTTATAGTTAATATTGGCCGAAACACTCCATTGCAGATTTCTACGGTTAATAATATCGTATGAGACTGTAGCTTCAAAACCACGGTTAAACATACTACCGATATTTCCCCAACCGGAACTGTGACCTGTTGTATATGAATAAGGAATAGTCATCAGCATATCTGTGGTTTTCTTATCATAGTATGCCAAGTCGATATCCAAACGATCAAACAAACGTGCACTCAATCCTATATTTATAGTCTTTTGTTTTTCCCAAGTTAAACCATCATTCTGAACAGAAGAAATATAGAATGTTTGATCTCCATTATACTTGCCGGTACCCACTAAGCCCAAAGAAGGATAATAGGGATCACCATCAAATGCAGAGTTACCGGTCGTACCATAGCTGAATTTTACTTTTAGGTCTTTCAGCCAATCAATATCTTCCATGAACGCCTCTTTGGACACATTCCACATGGTACCGACAGAGAAGAAAGAAGCCCAACGATTATCACGTCCAAAAATAGACGAGCCGTCAGTACGGAAAGAAGCGTCAAAGAAATATTTCTCACCAAAATTGTATTCCAAGCGACTAAAATATGAGTTCATCACTTTTTTCTTTTTGCTGGCACTCGGCTGCTTAGGAATAGTACCATTACTCAGCATAGGCAGACGACCATCTGTTATGTTATCCACACTGGCACCAAACGAACTTCCATTATAAATAATAGATTCTTGTCCAACCAATGCCGATATATTATGCATTTCGTTGATACTGAATTTGTATTCGGCTGTATTGGTAAATGTAAATGAAGAATAACGCTGGAAAGATTCGGATGCAGAACCCTTTTGATTATTATAATCAGCGGGCAGACTAACATAACGATATCTGTAATCGAAAGCATCTATTGCCTGTGCCGCACGGATTGTCAGTCCTTTTATTGGTGTTATCTCTTCAAAAGCATTACCATATAGACGTATTTTATTCTTTTCTGTAGGTTGATTTTCCAGCAGATAATACGGATTCCACAATCCAATTTTATCTAAAATATTTTTTCTTTTTCCATAAGAAATAGAACCATCTGCATTTTCTATGATTTCATAAGGAGTTTCATAAGGGATGGCCCATTTACTTAAAGTCGCTACGTTATACCAACTATTTCCTGTTCCGGCAAAACCGTTAGTTTCAAAATCTTCATAAGACAAACCTAAATTCAATCCAACCCGGAACCAATCTGAAACTTTAGTATCAATATTACTACGTACTGTTTCACGTTTCATTCCTGAAGCCGGTTCAATACCCTCTGCATCATAATGGCTGGCAGAGATAAAATAATTGGTATTGTTGGCTACACCGGTAATACTTGCATCTAATTGATAGGTCGGTGCATTATCTTTAAAAAAGTAGTCATACCAATCTGTAGATATACCGTGTTTCAATGCAAATTCTTTATTAGCTTGAAAGGCTTCATTAGTCTTATAATTGGGATTGACAGTTTCACAGAAATTGAAATATTGCTCTGAGTTCATTAAAGTGATATTTTCTACAGCACGCTGAGAGATACCGTATTGCCCCTTTATGGTAACAGTCGGTTTGACACCTTTACCGCGTTTGGTAGTAATTACTATAACACCATTAGCAGCTCGTGAACCATAAATAGAAGTTGAAGAAGCATCTTTCAAAATAGTCAGATTTTCAATATCATTAGGGTTAATGGCCGAAAATGCACCACTTGAAATAGGAGCACCATCTAATATAAATAAAGGTTCGCTGGAAGAGTTGATAGAACCGATACCACGTAAACGCATAGAGACTCCTTCGCTAGGTTCACCGGAAGAAGTAAAAACTTGTAAGCCGGCAACCTGTCCTTGTAGGGCATCCGCAAAGTTCGCACTTGGTCTATTGGCTATCTTTTCAGATTTTACAGCAGCAACAGAACCAACCATGGAGCCTAACTTCTTGGCACTACCATAAGTACCGGTAACCAATACCTCACTTAATAATTCCGTCATGGGTTTCAAAGTCACTTTTACACTCGGTTTAATAGGCACTTCTTTGTTCTCCATACCTATAAACGAAATTACCAAAGTCTTTGCAGAACTAAATACATATGTATAGTATTGATAATTAACGTATTAATAACTATGTCGCATTATGCATATATCCACTGAATACTGCTGTAGTATTATAATTAATAAACAATTCCTACTTTAATTCTACCATGAAATAAGATTGTATTGGTAGTGTTTAACTAAATCAGTTTACACTATTCTGTAGGTATATGGATCAGATTGTTTAAGTTCTATATCAACAATTTGTTTCCTACAGTCATAACATATATATGTGTAAGCTTATGCATACGTACGTCAGTGTGGCCCGATGCGTACGTACGTGTAGGCTTACGCATATATATGTGTAGGCTGATGCCACCGTATGTGCAGCCCGATGCGTACGTACACATTTTAAAATAGGCAGCTCACACTGCATATTGCAGAAAGACCTTGATGTTTTTAAAAAACTTCAAAGTCTTTTTCGAACATAGCAAGGTCTTTTTTAAAAAGCTCGGTATGTTTTTCCTGTAAAGGCAGATTGTACCCCTTCACCAAGTCAATCATTTTTTCTTTTCCGTTCATCCTTACATCTTTACCAAAACATGCCGATAATCAATTGGTTAATAATGATAGAACCCCTCTCATTCTTGTTTCAGTCACTCTTTCCAAGTCCCTTCAAAGCTGTCCACAGCGATTCCAAACTTAACGAATGAAAGGAGAATGAAAGGATGACGATGAGATGTTCATTCACCACTGACTATCCATCAACAGAACATTTTAACGACTGATGAAAGGAGGAAGGAAGAAACGTATTTTTCACTTGTAGGACAAAAAACAGTTGTTTTTATGGTTTCAGTCATCACATGGCAAACCATTTACTTAAATGGAATTATCCATTCCTTTGACCTTGCCAAGGCAAACATGCATGTTGCAGAAGAAAAATCTGTCACACATAAAACTCAAAATACTCGAAGAGCTTTTCTTTGTGTGACAGATAAAAGAGATAATTGTTCTACTTATTTTCTACCTGATACCAGGTGTATAATTAATATGTCAGCAATATTTAATCTTTTCCTTTCTGACACTTTTTTAAATCACGGACAATAGTACTGCCCATAACTTCACCATAAATCTGCGTTGTAGTCAGATTTTTATGTCCCAATAGCTTCTGTACAGTTGTTATATTGGCTCCCTTATATATTAATAAGGTAGCATTGGTGTGCCGGGCTGTATGAAATGAAAAATGCTTGTCTATATTTGCCAATTTACCTATACGAATTAATTCTTTGTTAATATTGGAATTACTTTTCAGTGAAAAAAAAGTATTCCACTTGTTTTGATACTTGGTAAGTATGTTCAAAGCTTTTCCGCCAAATAGCAGATTTAAAGGAAGCTTAACCTCAATGCCTGTTTTTACAGAATTGAATATCAGCCACAATTCTCTGTCTATTTTAACAATATTCTTCTCTGTTAAATTGGTAAAATCCGAATAACGTAATCCTGTATAACAGCAGAATAAGAATGCATCCAATGTATGTTGGAAATGCATATTCCGATTTATCAAAGATAATTCTTCCAATCTTTTCATTTCATCAGGCAAAAGAAATACATGTTTTCCCTCTTTCATTTTAATTTTATATCTTCTGAAAGCATAATCATTTAAATCGATATATCCTTTATTTATTGCCGCATTAACAAACGATTTTAAATGTTTCATGTGTTTTGCTACAGTATTCATTTGATAACCGGCGTCATACAAATACTTTTCAAAACTAGTTATGAAATTGTAATTTAGATCTTTAAACTCAATTGATGGTTTAAATGATTGGAGCAATCCAATAGTCGTTAAGTGATTTTGCTTGGTACTATCTTTTAACTGAGATGCATCTATTTCTTTACGCACAAAGTTTAAAAATGAAATATCCGTACTACTTTTAAATTCATCCTTTATAAGATTTAATGTGATGACCTTACCTTGCCTCCACAAAGCCAATTCTTTTCTTTCCAGCTCAATTATAAACTCTTTTAGCATTCCGTTAAGTGCATCTTGATTGGGATGATCTTTGATAACCTTCTTCTTTACATCCCATTGCTCTGGACGTAAATAGATATGGGTGGAAAAGTAGACCTTCTTCTTATTGAGGTAAGCTTCTACTTGGACCAGAGCTGTTCCTCTGGAATTCAAACATTTTTTCCGGTTGTAAACAGGACGATAACTAATCTTTCTCATAATTCTTAGTTCTAATATTGAAATACTATATTCTATGATGAGATGTAAAGTGAACACTAAAAAAGCATTTGAAGATGTTTTTGTTCTTTTCTTTATATAAACTTAGAAAGATTGCCCAATATGTTAACAATTATAAGTTAATATATATTTAAAATGCAGGTTGCAGATTGAAAGTCGCTCTATTGCTAATGTTAAAAAATCGAATAAAAATGAAGTGAATTTTATTTTTTTTGTGAGATAAAACTCCCTAAAAGCATGATAATAGAGGAAATACTTGTGAATTTTACCATTATTTGTTTGATTTTACAATTTTATTCATATCTTTGCCAATTGTTAGAGTGAATGAATTTATATTAATCTAAAGTTAAACTTTAAGAGAGAATTTTATGAAAAGAAAATTTATGCTGTTATTGACCTGTCTTTTTATAGGTATAGGTCTGGTAACCGCTCAGGTCACGAAGGTAACAGGTACTGTTATCTCGGAAGAGGACGGATTACCCGTAGTTGGCGCCTCTATTTTAGTGAAAGGTACTGCTGTAGGTACTGTTACTGACATGGATGGTAAATTTCAATTACCAAATGTACCAAGTTCTGCAAAGACTTTGGTAATTTCGTTTATAGGTATGAAATCTCAGGAATTACCTATAAAGCAGACTATGAATGTTATCCTAAAGCCTGATACAGAAACACTTGAAGAAGTAGTCGTTTTGGGCTATGGTAGCGGCAAAAAAATTGGTAGTATTGTCGGTTCTGTTGCAAAAGTAAATTCGGAAAAATTATCAGCAAAACCTGTAGCTAATGCTATGGATGCTTTACAAGGACAGGTTTCAGGTTTACAAGTTTATACTAGTTCTGGTGAACCGGGCTCTAGCTCAAGTTCATATATTAGAGGTGTAGGCTCTCTAACTGCAGATAATGAACCTTTATATGTTTTGGATGGAACTCCGGTTAGTTCAAGTGTAATGGTAATGATGAATCCTAATGATTTTGAAAGTGTTACTGTATTGAAAGATGCTTCGGCAACTTCTATTTACGGTTCACGTGCTGCTAATGGTGTAATCTATATTACCACAAAAAGAGGAAAAATTGGTGAAAAAGCTGTGATTACAGCATCCGGTAACTATGGTACGGCTAGATTGGCACGAAGAGTAAGTAATCCAATGAATTCAACAGAATTACTTAACTACCAGTTGTCACATGGTATCATTAAACAAGAAACTTATGATAAGTATATCAATTCGGGTATCGATACCAATTGGGAAGATTACTTTTTTAAAGATGACGCACCGACTTATCAAGCCAACTTATCTATCCAAGGTGGTAGTAATAAAACAATGTATTATGTATCCGGTTCATATTATTTTCAAGATGGTATAACTCCTCGTTCAGAATATAATAGATATACATTCCGTTCTAATTTGGAATCAAGACCAACAGATTGGTTGCGTTTTGGAGCTAATTTCGGTGCAACTTACGATGAACAACAAACTTCATTATTTACATATCAGGGATCAAATAATTTGAATGGTGGTATCTTTGGTACTATTTTGAATCCTACTTATTATAATCCTTATGGAGAAGATGGTTCTAAACTGGATGTTATTCCCGGCTTGAACAGATATAGCCCATATTATTTGTCAGACAAGCAACCTTCATCTTCAAACACAGCTCAATTGGACGGCACTGCTTTCATACAGTTGAATCCTATTGAAGGATTGACTATTCGTTCTCAGTTTGGTATAGAAGCTTATGATTTCAGACAAACTTCTAAACGTTTGGCTTCACATCCTGATGCTACTCAGGGAGGATATACCTATGAAGCCTTTAGAAGAAATGCTAAATTGACAATTACTAATACTGCCGAATATAACTTCAAGATTAAAGATATACATGATTTTACAATCTTGATAGGTCAAGAAGGTATTAAAAACGATTATCAACGTTTCGGTTCAGAAACAACCGGGCAAAGTGATGATCGTCTAAGTATGTTGGAAGCCGGTACAGCAGCTACTTTATTAGGAGCTGACGAGAATGACCTCTATACTTATCAATTCTTGTCATTCTTCGGACGTATCAACTATGCTTTAAATGACAAGTATTTTGCAGACTTCTCCATCCGTAATGATGCTTCTTCTCGTTTTGGTAAGGACAACAGAAATGCCATCTTTATGTCAGGAGGTTTGATGTGGAATATGAAAAAAGAGAGTTTCTTAGAGGACGTAAACTTTTTGTCTGATTTAAAACTTAAAGCCAGTATCGGTACTACCGGTAACTCTTCTATCGGCAACTATGATCACTTGGCATTAGTGGGTACTAATTTATATAATGCACAAGGAGGTTGGAAAATTAATACTCCCGGTAATGGAGATTTGGGATGGGAAAAACAAACTTTGGCTAATATCGGAATAGAAGCCAGCTTCTGGAACAAATACCGTATCGAACTGACTTATTATAATAAGAAGACCTCTAATATGTTAATGGACGTACCTGTTCCTTATACTTCAGGTTTCAGTTCTATTACTCAAAACGTGGGTTCAATGACCAACTCCGGTGTTGAAATAGCTGTTTCGCTCGATTTGCTCAAAACAAAAGATTGGTTTGTTGGATTTAATATGAACTATGCATATAATAAGAATAAGATTACTGAATTATTCTATGGTTATGATGAATGGGCGATGCCCAATTATTTGGTATCATACAATGTCGGTGAACCTGTACAATATTATATGGCTGAGTGGGCCGGAGTAGACCCTGCTGACGGTCAGCAAATGTGGTATATACCGGGAACAGATGGTGAGACAACCAAAGAATATGATGAAGAACTACTTCAGCAAGCTACCGGTAAAAAGCGTTATGCACCCCATAATGGTGGTTTTGGATTAAATGTCTCTTGGAAGGGCTTGAGCCTGAATGCTGATTTTGCATGGGTATTAGGAAAATATATGGTAAACAACGACTATTATTTTGCAGCCAATCCTTATAATTTTGCCGGATATAACCAATCAAAAGACGTTCTGAATGAATGGAAGGAACCTGGTGATATTACTGATATTCCTGCTTATGGAAATGTTATGCAATTTGATACTCACTTATTGGAAAATGCTTCATTCTTGCGTCTGAAGAATATTTCATTGTCGTACACTTTGCCTAAAAATTGGTTACTGCCAACCAAAGTAATACAGGGAGTAAGAATTATGGCTACAGCACGTAACTTGTTTACTATTACAAATTATAAAGGTGCGGATCCTGAATTGGATACTAATTTGACTTATGGGGCTTATCCTAATACAAAGCAATTTACAATTGGTGCTGAATTAACATTCTAAATATTTAAATTATGATACGTAAAATATTCAAAACTATAATATTGTCGTCATCTCTTGTCCTGACTGTGACATCGTGTGACTTAGACCAATATCCTAATGATAGTATCTCTACGGAGACATCTTGGGAGACTGTAGACGACGCGGTTAAATTCCGTAACGGTATTTATTCCTACTTCAAATCTATCAATGGAGGAATTTATACCTATACTGCAGATCAGCAGTCAGATTTATTTAATGCAACAATCTCCTATTCTAACCGTGGTGGAGATATGCATCGTTGGGACTTTACAGCTGCTCAATATGATGTTGAAGATATTTGGCAATATAATTATTATACAATTAATAATTGTAATAATATTATAGCTAATATAGATAAAATTGCAGCTGAAAAAGAGGAGGATAAAGCTACTCTTAATATGATTAAAGGTGAGGCTTATTTAATGCGTGCTATTTGTTATAATACATTGGTAACCCGTTTTGCAAGTGACTATGAACCGGCGACGGCTGCGTCAGCTAAAGGTTTACCATTGGTTCTTGAAATGGATCCTCAAGGCAAGCCGTCTCGTTCTTCATTGGAAGATACTTATAAGCAAATAAAACAGGATATTAAAGAGGCACGCGCTAACTTAACTACTAAAGGTGAAGCTAATTCCGTTTATTTTACAGTAGATGTGATTGATGCGATTGAAGCGCGTGTTGATTTGTATATGCACAATTACGCTGAAGCCATTACATTGGCAAAAGGACTGATTGATAAATACCCTTTGGTTGCAGATGCAAACATGTTTAGCAATATGTGGTTAAATGACGAAAGCTCTGAAATTATTTTTAGGTCATTCCAATCTGTAGATGAACGTGCTAACTCTATGTCATTATACCTTTCTTATAGTACTACAACTGAAAGTTTTAACCCGGATTTTATTCCTTCAAAATGGGTATTAGATCTTTATGAGGATGGTGATATCAGAAAAGAAGTATATTATCGTAAGGACAAAATTACCTGCCTTGAAACAACAGTTGATGATGTTTATATGTTAAACAAGTATCCGGGCAATCCCAAACTGAAGAAATCGGAGTATGAATATTATCAAATGCCAAAAGTATTCCGTGTAGCCGAAGCATATCTAATCGCTGCTGAAGCTTCCTATCAGGCTAATGATGAGGTAAATGCCCTGAAATACTTAAACGATTTGAGAACTCAACGTGGTGCAAGCGTAGTAACTGCGACAGGTGATGCTCTGTTTAAGGAAATAAAGAATGAATGGATTCGTGAATTTGTTGGCGAAGGTCAGCGAATGAATGATTTGAAAAGATGGCATGATGGCCTTCAACGTCATGACCCACAAAACCAAGCTATTTTGATGATTGGAGCCGACTATACTGAACTCACCAAAGAGGCTTCTGACAAACGCTTCTTGTGGGAAATTCCTAATAATGATATGAATGCCAATTCTAATATAGAAGGTAATTGGTAATATAGAGAAAATAGATTACTCACTAACTTAAAAAAGAGACTGTCTCAAAAATATTTTGAGATGGTCTCTTTTATTTTTTTTGTAAATAAATCGACATCAAATAATTGCATACAGAAAGTGTATCGGAATCACATATGATGGTAGAATCTAGGTAGAAAACAGTTTATAATATCGCTGTTTGAAGGTATTGTAAAGGAGAAGTAAAACCTTATCTAAAAAAATAAAGTGTTATATATCAGTATACTATATATAATTTTAGTTCTGCAAAAACTTTGGTTATTTCGTTTATAGGTATGGCAACTCAGGAAGTAGCAATAAAGGCAAACTTGCAGATATTTTTAAAAGCTGATGCAGAAGTACTTGATGAGGTAATGGTTGTGGCATACGGTACAGCTAAAAAAGCTTCATTTACCGGGGCAGCCTCAACAATTTCAGCAAAAAAAATATTGAAGGATATTCCGATTAATTCGTTTGAAGAAGTCTTGCAAGGTTCTGCTCCGGGTGTTACGGTAAACAGTAATAGTGGACAACCCGGTGCAGCACTTTCTATCCGTTTGCGCGGTACAGGCTCCATGAATGCCGGAAATGAACCTCTATATGTCATTGACGGAATTCCCGTAGTATCTGGAGACGTTGCTGTTTCAGGAGTGAGCGGAGATACTAAATCTTTTAATATTATGTCTTCTTTGAATCCCAGTGATATTGAAAACATAACCATTTTAAAAGATGCAGCAGCGGCATCACTCTATGGCTCCCGAGCTGCAAATGGAGTTGTCCTGATTACTACCAAAAAAGGACAAGAAGGAAAAACAACCATAAGTTTCAAAGCTAATTGGGGCATAACCGATTGGGCTACCAAAAACCGCGAGACTGTTAACGGTGACCAACAAAGGGAGTTGACTTATGAAGCCTTTTACAATGAGGGTATACTATATAAAGATTACGATGAGGTCCAAGCCAAGCAGTACGCCCAACAAAATGTAGATGTGTGGGCGCCTAAACTAGACCGCTATTCCGATTGGGAATCAGCCCTGTTTAAAAGTAACGGCTCAATGGAGAACTATGAGTTTGCAGCTCAAGGAGGTAATGAAAATACAAACTTCTATGCTTCTTTAGCTTATAAGAACGAAAAGGGCATGGTAGAATCATCATGGATGAAAGGCTTCTTCGGTCGTGCCAATGTAAGCCACAAATCCAATGATGGCAAAATAAAAATGGGAGTTAATATTTCCATGTCTAAACAAAGCAGCTCTCAGGTTTCAGAGGGATACGCTTATGGCAATCCCTACTTTGTTACACGTTGGTATGCTATTCCTAATATACCAATCTATAACGAGGACGGAAGTTTTTATGAAGGATTCCCTATTGCCAATTTAGGCGTTGCCAATCCGGTAAAAGACATGAATCTAGACAAAAGTTTGTCAAGCGTATTCAGAAGTTCCAATTCTTTATGGGCGTCTTATGAAATTATAAAAGGGCTTATCCTGAAACAAACATTGAGTTACGACTATATCATGAATGAAGCTACCACACACTGGCCAAAAGCTTCACACAACGGTAACTTACATCAAGGATTAATGATTAAGATACCCTATCAAAATCACAATATTTACTCCTCAACTGTTTTAAACTACATAACAACTATTAATGAAAAGCATAATGTAGATGTACTTATAGGATGGGATGTTGATGATAAAAAAGAAACTTATGTAGAAGCTGTCGGAAAAGGATATTCCACAGACTTACTACCTGAACTGGAGAACTCTTCTACTCCCATGACTGCTTCATCGGGATACTCTAGAGACAGATTATTATCTGTTTTGTCACGTTTCAATTATGATTATGCCGGAAAATATTATATTTCCGCCAACTACCGTCGTGACGGGAGCTCTCGCTTAGGGATAAATAAGCGTTGGGGAAATTTCTGGTCAGTTTCTGGTGCGTGGAGAATCAGCAGTGAGAATTTTATGCAGGGATTACCTTGGATCAATGACTTAAAATTAAGAGTTTCTTATGGTATTAACGGTACATTACCAAGCAAACTTTATAGTCACCTGAGTTTAATGAGTACGGGTTATGACTATCAGGACAAACCGGGTATTGCACCAGGTACAATTCCTAACCCCGATCTTGCATGGGAAAGAAACAAGAACTTCAACGTAGGTTTTGACACTCGCCTCTTTGAGCGTTTGAGTTTTTCATTTGACTATTACAATCGCTTAACTACAGATTTGCTTCAAGATGTTCCAACTTCAATGACAGTGGGTTTCACTTCTGCGTTAAAAAACGTAGGCTCCATGATTAACCGTGGCGTTGAGATTGACATTAGTTATGATATTTTCAAGCACTCGGCTATTCAGTGGACTACCGGTCTAGCCTTGTCACACAATAAGAATAAAATTGATAAATTATATGATGGCAAAGACATTATTAGTGGTTCAAGCATCTTACGTGAGGGAGAATCCTATTATTCATGGTGGGCCAGAGAATGGGCAGGCGTTGATCCTCAGACAGGTGAAGAACAATGGGTACTGAACACCCAAAATAAAGACGGCTCTCTGAATAAAGAATTAACAAAGAACCCGGGAGAGGCTCAACGTATTATTATTGGCACTCCTGACCCCAAATTAACCGGCGGATGGAGAAATAGCCTTTCATGGAAGGGACTGGAATTCAACGCCCTGTTCTCCTTCTCTCTAGGAGGAAAATTATTGGATGACGCTTGCTTAACGTATACAGATACTGATGGCGAAAACGCTTATTATGCAATAGGCAAACAGCAGTTAAACAGATGGCAAAAACCGGGAGATATTACAGATGTTCCGCGTCGTATAAATAACTATACATACGCCCGCTATTCAAGCGACCGTCACATGCACACCAATAATTATCTCCGTTTAAAATCGGTTTCACTTTCTTATTCTTTGCCCAAACAATGGCTCAACCCCTTAAACATAAATAATTTGCGCGTGTTTGTTTCAGGCAGCAATTTGCTGACATTCCAATCTTATGACAATGTGGATCCGGAACAACCTATTAATGGTAATGTAAATTTTGCATTTCCGGCAATGAAAAGTGTCAGTTTCGGTCTGGAACTATCACTATAACCTATAAACACAGAAATAATTATGAAACATAATAGTTTAAAATTCTTATTCATAGCGGCATCCATTTCTATAGGATTGTCTTCATGTGATGGCTATCTGGATCAGATGCCTTCTAACGCACTGCCTTCCGATGAATCTATTAACAATATTGAAGATGTAGGTTCTGCTCTAAATGGTGTATATTCAGGTTTACTGTCTAGCGAATATTACGGTGCCGATTTCATATCAAGAGCAGAAGTAGGAGGTGAAGATGTACAAACTTCGACTCCAAGCAAAAGAACTGAAAATTTTTACAAATTCATGTATCGTCAGAATAATGCGCCGACAGGTCTTTGGAAAATACCTTATCAGGTCATTAATCGGGTAAATGTTCTTCTGCAAGCTATAGAATCGGGTAAAATCACGGCTTCTCCTCAATTAGACAATGCAAAAGGAGAAGCTCTTGCAGTCAGAGCATTGTGTAATTTTAACCTTAATATAGTATACGGTTATCCTTATCAAAAAGACAAAGGAGCTTCTTTAGGAGCACCTATTGTAGAAAAGGTCTTGACGGCCAACGACATGCCTGCCAGAAACACGGTTGCCGAAGGCTATGAAGCAATAGAGAAAGATTTAACAACAGCTTTAGGATTGGTTTCTGATAAAGTCAACGATGGGCATTTTAATAAATGGGCAGTACTAGGATTGCAGGCTAGGGTTTATTTGTATAAAGGCAATTATGACGCAGCGTTCAATTGTGCTGAAACGATTATAAAAGAAAGTCCTTATAAACTGATTCAAAACGCAGACTATCTTGCTGCTTGGTCTAATGAATATACCTCAGAATCCATACTCGATTTGCATGTTTCAGATTTGTCTTCCGGTAATCGTGAACTCTTTGGTTATTTGGTAGATCCTAAAGGGTATGCAGCTATAGCTGCAACTGATGCCTTTATCGAACTGCTAAATGAATATCCTAATGATGTCAGATTAGGACTTTTAAAAGAAGATGCTGCAGGAGTTAAATGTATTATTAATAAATACCCGGGAAGGAATGGAGCCTCTACGGTTAATAATATCAGAGTGATTCGCTTGTCTGATATCTATCTGATTGCTGCAGAAGCTGCTTTGCGCAAATCAAGTCCAGATCAAGCGAAAGCAAATAGCTATTTGAATAAGATTATTAAAAGGGCTATTCCAACAGCATCGGATGTTGTCGCTACATTGCCAATGATCGACCGGGAAAGAAGGAAGGAGTTAGTATTGGAAGGACATCGTCTCAATGATATTTTGCGAGTAGGAGGAACTGTAACAAGAGAAGGAGGCCGTCACTTCTTGAATAATACAGACTTAATAAGCCCTAACTGGAATGACTACCGTTGTGTTATGCCTATTCCTCAAGCTGAAATAGATGCTAATGTAAATCTGCAAGGACAACAGAATCCTGAATATTAACACTATTATATAAAATGACTTGATACCTTGGTTTGAATTCTACAGTGGGGTACACTGTAGAACAGCCATAAAGTATCAAGTCATTTTTATTCCATATGGTAGGTGTAAAAGATACCTTAATAGTTTTTCCATCAGAATTCTCGGACAAAGACTTCCTTTTCTTCACAGAAAAAGAGAGAGGCTATCCTATAAAGTACGCATTTGAAAATAAATGGAGTTGTTATTTTCTTTACAACCGCTTCAACCAGAGTTCGAAAAAACGGTCATAAACGCTGTATACACCTAATTCAGCAGTGACAAAATCTTTTTCCAGCAATCCTTTCAGTGCTCCCTGTACACTGCTTGCCGTCAGTTTGTAAGTGTGGAGAAATCTGGAAGAAGTGACTTCCTTTATCCTGCCTTCCTTGCAGATGGCTATCAGCACCTCCTTTTGCTTGGGTGGAAGTTGATAAAGTAAAGAAGAATAGGTAAAATCCATCTGCGATAAAATTTCATCTAATGCCAATTGGATCTTTCCAACCGTACAGGTTTCTTTTTCCATGGTATCCGCATAGAGGAAATTCATAACAAACTGGATATACCAAGTGGTACCGTCAAACAGCCGATATACTTCTTCTATGGTGTCCTTATTGATATTCTTTCCATTCTCTATAAAATGCCGTTCAATGAAAGCGGCATAGCTTCCAATTCCTATAGGTTTCAAATCCAGAATAGTAGTACTTTGATAGAAAGGACGTGAAGGAGTGGTGAATATTTCTCCCATCATATGCCGCTGAGAACCCGAATAGATGAAACAGGCATTGGTGCAATGCTGTATATAAGTCCTTAGTGTCGCTTCTATGTTTTTCTCGGGATATTTGGCTATCACCTGGAATTCATCTATGGCGATCAGGCAAATTCTGTCCGCTTTCTTCAAGTAACTGAAAATTTCGTCCAATGTTACTGAAGGGTTTTTGATATCGCCCATTTCCAGATTCCAACTGGGATTGCCCGTTTCATCAAAGGTGATTCCGGTACGAAGGGAAGATAAAGTGGATAGAAATGTTTCCCATATCTTCTTCCCTTGGGGTTTCAGCCCTTGCAATATGCTCTTACCGAATTCAAAGACAAATTCTTGCAGATTCTTGGTTGCGTAAATGTCTATCAGAAAAGTGTAATAGTTGTTTTTTACTTCCGGCTGGTGGAAACAGTGTTCTATCAGTCCTGTCTTTCCCAACCGCCGGGGGGAAATGAGAGCTACGTTGTTTCCATTGGTGATCTGCTTCGTCAGAAAACGCGTTTCTTCTATCCGGTCACAGAAATATTTCTCTGAACGATAACCGCTTGTTATAAAAGGGTTCATTTTTACCATAGTCACATACTTTTCCACAAAGATAATTATAATCTTATTATAATGCAATTATCATCATGTGTTTTGATTTCGTTAATAAGGCAGGTGTCTAGGCGTTTCTGACAAAAAATGTCATTTGACTGCAAAATAAATCCTGTTTCTGTCATCAGTCGTTTCTGTCATACGCACCATACATTTGAAGTGAAAGTAATGAAATTTATTTCATATACGAATAATATAAAGGTTAATTTAGTAAAACAACATCAACACAATTTCATTTTATGGTAGAATTATAGTAGCACTTACCTATCGATTATGGCGCTATAGCCATATTGGGTGTATGTTAGCGTCATATGATGATATTGATAATTAATTATTAATCAATGTGTTGTGTATAGTTTTAGTTCTGCAAAAACTTTGGTAATTTCGTTTATAGGTATGGCAACTCAGGAAGTAGCAATAAAACCTAATTTGAATATTACATTAAAACCTGATACTGAGACTCTTGAAGAGGTAATTGTTACAGCCTATGGTACAGCAAAAAAATCTGCTTTTACAGGTTCTGCCTCTGTGATAAAAGCAGATGAGATTGGAAAAGTACAGACCTCGAATGCTACTGAAGCGTTGACTGGTAAAGTTTCAGGTGTACAGATAAGAACAAGTTCAGGTCAACCGGGTAAAAACTCTCCCTCAATCTTAATTCGTGGTATATCTTCTATTACTGCCGGTAACTCGCCTTTGATTATTTTAGATGGAACTCCTTATGAAGGTGATTTAAATAACATTAATTCACAGGATATTGAATCCATGACTGTACTAAAAGATGCTGCTTCTAATGCTTTGTATGGTGCACGTGGTGCCAATGGTGTTATTATGATTACTACTAAAAAAGGAACTTCGGGAAAAGCTACTGTTACTTTGGATGCAAAATGGGGGGTGAATACACGTGCAACTCAAGATTATAAAACCATTGATAATCCGGCTCAATATTATGAGCTGTATTATAAGGGATTAAAGGATTATTTTATAAATGAGAAGTCATATTCTCCTTCTCAAGCCCATTTATTGGCAAATCAAAATTTATGTGCTTCAAATAGTTATGGTTTGGGGTATAATGTATATACAATTCCTACAGGTCAGTATATGATCGGAGAAAATGGGAAATTAAATCCTAATGCTACTTTAGGCAATATGGTTAACTATAATGGGCAAGACTATTTACTTATTCCGGATAATTGGTTGGATGAAGCTTATAAAACTAGTCTTCGTCAAGAATATAATTTCAGTGTGGCGGCAGGAACAGATAAAGGTTCTTTTTATACTTCATTCAGTTACTTAAAGAATGAAGGAATTTCTCCAAATTCAGATTATAGCCGTTTAACCGGACGTGTAAAAGCCGATTATCAGGCAACAAAATGGTTAAAAATAGGGGTTAATTCATCATATACTCACTATGACTCAAATTCTTTGGGAGAAGATGGTAGTTCTGCTTCTTCCGGTAATGTATTTGCTGCTGCTACTAGAATAGCACCTATTTATCCATTGTATATCCGTGATGGAAAAGGTAATATTATGTATGATAAAAATGGACTTAAAATGTATGACTATGGTGATAAAACAAATGCAGGTCTGGAACGTCCCGCATTTACTAAGTCAAATGCGTTGTCTGATGCCATTTTAAATACAAGAGAAGGTAACGGTAATTCTTTTAGTGGAAGTGTATTTGCAGAAATTCGTTTTTTGAAAGATTTTAAATTTACTAGTACTAATGATGTTTATGTGGATGAAGGGCGTTCTACCACAGTAACCAATCCGTATTATGGTTCATATGCTTCATCTAACGGTATTGTAAGTAAGACTCATGCTCGTATTTTTGCATATAATTTCCAGCAACTGCTTAATTACACGAAGGAAATAGGCAAACACAATATTAATGTAATGTTAGGTCATGAATATAATAGATATGAATATTATAATTTGAATGCTAGCAAATCTAATATGTTTGACCCTAATAATCATGAGTTAGCCGGAGCTGTTACTGATGGTTCACAGGATTCTTATACTACCTTATTGAACAGAGAGGGGTATTTTGGACGAGTTATGTATGATTATGGTGGAAAATATTTCTTCTCAGCTTCTTATCGTCGCGACGCCTCTTCACGCTTCCATCCTGATAATCGTTGGGGTAATTTCTGGTCGGCCGGTGCTTCTTGGTTGATATCTAAAGAAGATTGGTTTGATTATTCATGGATCAATATGCTGAAACTTAAGGCTTCGTATGGTTCTCAGGGTAATGATAACATTGGTAATTACCGTTATGCAAATGTATATACCATCAGAAATTCTAGTGGAAACCCGGCAGCTGTACCGGAAACAATGGGTAACAAAGACATTACTTGGGAAACTAATGGTAACTTTAATGCCGGTATAGAATTTGAGGTATTTGATAGCCGTTTGACGGGTAGCGTAGAGTTCTTCTATCGTAAAACAAGTGATATGTTGTTCTCATTTCCATTGCCTCCTACATTTGGTTATACTTCTTATTATGCAAATATTGGTGATATGCGCAATAGAGGCGTGGAATTAGAGTTGAATGGAACTGTTGTCAAAACAAACGATATTACATGGGATATTCGTTTAAATATGACTAACTATAAGAATAAGGTAACATATTTACCGGAAGAACGCAAAACTATGACAATGCCTGACGGAACAAGAGGTTATTCTAGTGGAAACTACTTCTATGGTGAGGATATACCATTATATACTTTTTATTTGAAAAAGTATGCCGGTGTTAATGAGAATGGCGAAGCTTTGTATTATATACAAAAGAAGAATGAGGATGGTACTTATGGAGAGCGTGAAACCACAACAAAATATTCAGATGCCACTACTTATCTGTGTGGAACTGCATTACCTGATGTATACGGTGGTTTTGGTACTACGTTTACTTATAAAGGGTTCGACCTTTCTGTAGATTTTACATATCAATTGGGAGGTCAATGCTATGATGGAGACTATCAAAGTGCTATGAATTCTCCTACTTCTCAGGGAAAAGGAAATGTAATGCATGCAGATTTATTGAATGCTTGGAGTCCTGAAAATCCTAATTCTAACATACCTCGTTTCCAGTTTGCAGATTCATATTCAGCAGCTTCTTCAGACCGATTCCTGACTAGTGCTTCTTATTTGACTTTGCAGAATTTAAACTTGGGCTATACGTTGCCTTCTAATTTATGTCGTCCAATGGGATTGGAAAAGCTGCGTATTTATTTGGCATGTGACAATGTATGGACTTGGTCGAAACGTCAGGGATTAGACCCGCGTCAAAGCATCAGTGGTTCAGGAACGGCATCCTATTATGCTCCTATCCGTACTATTTCGGGAGGTATCACAGTTACATTTTAAATGACAAAAGACTTATACATTATGAAAAAAATATCAAAAATCATATTGGGTATATGTTGCTCCTCTTCATTACTGCTTAGTAGTTGTATTGAGGAAACGTTCCCTACTAACTCTGCAACAGACGAACAATTAACTTCTTCTTCAAAAGCAACAGAAGCTTTGTTATGGGCAATGCCAGCCTTTGTCAATGATTATAAAACCTGGAATGCAGGAGATTATGACTGGGGATATGGCTCTATTATGCATGTCCGTGATGTTATGACAGAAGAAATGGTTATTAATGAAAGTAATTATGACCACTATTCAGCATGGGAGCATAATCAGTATATAGGTCCGAATTACTTGACAACACAATGGATTTGGAACTACTTCTGGAAATTTGTTCAAACAAGTAATAAATTGATTGCAGGTGTTGATCCTAATACAACAGATGAAACTTTGTTAGGATATTTGGGAGCTGCATATGGATATCGAGCTTTTATTTACCTTGATATGGCACGTATGTTTGAATTTTTGGAGAATGACAAGATTTCGTCTGTTAATTCGAATGGTAATGATGTATTGCATTTGACGGTACCTATTGTTACAGAATCTATTACTGAGGAAGAAGCGCGAAATAACCCTCGTGTCTCTCGTGAGAAGATGCTCGAATTCATTGAAGGAGATTTGGATAAAGCAGAAGAATATATTAAGTATTTCAGTCGTCCTAAGAAAACGTTACCCGATTTGGCATGTATTTATGGTTTGAAAGCACGTCTGTATATGTGGGTCGAAGATTATGCAAAAGCAAAAGAATATGCACGTAAAGCTATCGATACCGGTAATTATGTACCGACAAATAAAGCCGATTGGACTAATACTACTTCTGGTTTTAATGATATTTCTGCTACATCTTGGATGTGGGGGGCAAGTGTACAAAAAGAAGATGATGTTGTTAAATCCGGTATTATAAACTGGACTTCATGGATGTCGGGTGAAGCTGCTTATGGATACGCAGGTGCTGGTCCTGTACCGATGGCAGATGTTCGCTTCTACAACAAGATTTCAGACAAGGACTTCCGTAAACTTTCATGGAAAGCTCCTAAAGGTAGTGCTTTGGAAAGTCAGAACGAATATTGCAATCCTAGTAGTGCGGTAGATATGGCAGAATATGCTTCTTTAAAATTCCGTCCGGGTTCAGGAAATGTTTCTGACTATAATGTAGGGTCTGCAACTTCTTTCCCATTAATGCGTATAGAAGAAATGTATTTTATCGAAGCGGAAGCAGCAGCTCACTTAAATGCTTCAGATGGTGTCTCTTTAATCAATAGTTTTATGAAGGGCTATCGTTATCCATCTTATGAATGCAAAGTAACTAATCAGGATGATGTTGTAGAAGAAATCGTTTTTCAAAAACGAGTGGAACTTTGGGGAGAAGGACAAAGTTTCTTTGATATTAAACGACTGAATTTACCTGTTACTCGAGCTTATGAAGGAAGTATGCATCATGCAATAGGGCGTTTTAATACTACAACCCGCCCGGCTTGGATGAATATTTGTATCGTTCAAACAGAGGAAAATAATAACAAAGCACTTCTTGGTTATGAAAATCCCGATCCTAGTGATTGTTATAAAGCTGAATAAAATTTGAGCTAACGTATAAAAAGAAATATTATGAAATCTATTAATACATTATTATCTGCATTATTCTTTCTGAGTGCAATTGTTGGTATTACATCTTGTACTGAGGAAGCTGATTATACTCCGGCGCAAAAGCCGGAGAATGCGCAGGTTTATTTCGCTACTGATGAGGCATCGACTGTTTCATTGGAAACAGGTCAGCAATCTTTTATGGTGAGTATTTATCGTATATCCCCCAAGGGGGCATTAACAGTAAATATCACTAGTCAGGATGAAAGTGGTATTTTCACCATACCGTCTTCTGTAACTTTTGCTGAAGGGACAACTAAAGCTGAAATACCTGTAAGTTTTGATTTTGACAAGTTAGAACCTGAAAAGAAGTATCCTATTTCGTTTGCTATTGACGGAAACTCTGAACTTTCGGAGTATGGTAATTCTGAGTTGGTTTTAAATGTTCAGTATGCCCCCTGGGGAGCATGGGAAAAATTTGGTACTGGCGTTTATACATATTCATTGTATTGGGGAGGTAAAGATAGTTATGATATTTATCGCAAGCAATCATTACTTGATGCTAACCAATTTCAGTTTAAAATTTCTCCATGGGGAGCAAATAAAGATACAGAACTTATTATTGACTATAATAAGTCTACCAACCAAGCTAAAGTGTATAGAGAAACTCAGGTGGCTACTCATAGTACATATGGTGCAGTTTATGTTTCTGATATCGTTTATTATATCGATAATATTGAGGAAAAAACGGGAAGTTACGAAAAATATCCATGTACTTTTAATCCTGAAACAGGACTGTTTTCTTTAAATTTGATTTATTATGTTGGAGCTGGTTATTTTGGTCAAGGAGTTGAAACATTCCAATTGGATGGTTTCAAACAATATGATTACAGTATAACAATGACTAATAAAGGAAATTATATTGACCTTGATAAACAGGACAATGCGGTTATTGGTTTCGTTGCAGGTACGGATGTGGATTTTTATAGATATGTATTGGTTGCCGGAGCATTGTCTGATAATGAAATAGATAAAGTTGCTAATGGTATTATTGATGGAAGTATTGAGTCTGCAGAAGTTAAAGGGAATAATAGCATAGCATTTCCATTATCTGAAGCTGGGAAATACACTGTTGTAGCTGTTACTTATAATGAAAATGAAGAAGTGCAACTCCATAATGCGTTAATATTTGATTTTGAACCGGCAGGTAAACCGAATCCTTGGGTTTCATTAGGCAATTGTGGCTATACAGACGATTTTGTATTCACTTCTTATTTTGAGACTGAAAGTGCTGATGACGTAGCTTCTTATCCTGTAGAAATATATGAGAATAAGGAGCAACCCGGAATGTTCCGCTTGCAGAATCCTTACGGACCGGAAAGTTTCTATGGAGAAGTTGAAGGAGCAGTATTTGCTGATGGGAATCATAATATTGTAATTAATGCAACAGATCCTGAAGGAGTGTATATAGAGCTTCAGTCAACAGGACTAGATTTAGGAGATGCAGAGATTGGTATATATTCCATGGCTGGTTATTATTTGGATGAAGGAAAGACATTGGAAGAGGTTAAGGTTGCAGGAGTATGTGGTACTTATAAAAATAATATTATAACTTTTCCGAAAGAGGCTTTAGCAATTGTTTTAGGTGAAAAGATGTATAAAGCCAATATCTATGGCGCTTGGAAAATAGACATGAATGCATTGCAAAAAACAAACAGGTCGGTTTCTACATTTAATTGGAACTCTTTGCAGAAGTCTGTTTTTGCAGGGAATTCATTAATGTCTGTTCCTGATTATCGAATTATGCATGTAAGAGGACAAAAGGTCGATACTCAAAGAGTGGTTAAAGTACGTAATTTTAAATACTAAAACTCAATAAAATGATAGTGCATCCTATAAAAGGGTGCACTATTGTTATATGGCTTTACATAATAACCAAAAACTCAATCTTATGAAACACTTCGTTCATATCTTTCTTCTATTATCAATGTGTTTCTGTTTTCAAGTACAAGCACAGGGGCTCAAAACTTTTAAGTTAAAAAACGGCATGTCTGTTTTTATTTGGGAAGATTCGGGCAAATCAGATGTGTTTGGAGAAGTTGTTGTTCGCACCGGTGCAGTCAATGACCCGGAACAATATACCGGTCTGGCTCATTATTTGGAACATGTCATGTTCAAAGGTACACAGAAGATCGGTGCACTCGACTGGGAAAAGGAAGCTCCCATTTATGAACAAATCATAGCTAAATATGATGAAATGGCCGGGGAGAATGATCCTGTCAGAAAAGAAGTTATCGGAAAGGAAATTAATAACCTTACTATTGAAGCAGGTAAGATCAGCCTTTCTAATGAGTTTTCCGAACTCATTGAAGGAATGGGCGGAACAGGGCTTAATGCCGGAACAAGTTTAGATTATACAGTGTTCTATAATACCTTTCCTCCTTATCAGATAAACAAATGGCTGGAAATCTCTTCCGAACGGTTTGTAAATCCTGTTTTTCGTACATTTCAGAATGAGTTGGAAACTGTTTATGAAGAGTATAATCGCAACAAAGATAATCCTAACAGCCAAACCGGTGAGTTTATGATGCAACAGGCATTTGCCGGACATCCTTACTCACGGTCAATACTTGGTTTGGGGGAGCATTTGAAGAATCCCCGCCTGAGTCAGCTTATCAAATTCTACAATGATTGGTACACCCCGGAGAATATGGCTCTTATTTTGGTGGGGAATGTTGATACCAAGAAAATAATGGGACGCATTGCCGCTGCTTTCGGTAAGTTACATTCCAAAGCTACTCCCGAGCGTAAAGTCTATCCTGATTTGGACATCAAGGGGCGTGTGCAATACAACACCAAGTTTTCTCGGTATCCCTCTGTCATGCTGGTCTATAAGGGGGTGAAGAACGGTCATCAGGATGAAACTGCGTTGGAAATCTGTATGCAACTGCTCAGTAATGGCAGTCAGACCGGTCTGCTGAACAAACTGACGATTGATGGTGAACTTTTGGGAGGAGATGCCTCGCCCGTGACATTTCGTGAACAGGGAAGAAATATTATTACCGGTGTTCCTTCTTATGATAATAATCAAAGGCGTTTTGAATCCAACAAAAGTGTTGAAAAGAAGCTGCTGAAGGCTATTCGGCAGATAGCCCAAGGCGATTTTGAACCATGGGTTGTGGAGACCGTCAAATCCGGTATGTGCCGGGATTTTGACTTGCGTATGGAATCCAATAACTTTAAGGCCCACCTTTTGGAGGATGCTTTTGTCAATGAGCGGGATATCAATCAGGTATTGAATTATAAAGATGTCGTCATGGGAATATCTGTTGATGATATCAAACGGGTTGCGAGAGAGTATCTGACAGGCAATTACCTTGCTATTTACAATGAGAAGGGTAAGCCGGACAAGAGCCAGAAGATTAAGAAGCCTGACTATATGCCCATTGAGCCACCTGTCGGACAGTCTTCTCTGTATGCCCGTCAGTTCAAGAATATGGCTATTAATAAGGTAGAGGAAAAGTTTGTTGATTGGAGTAGGGTGCAGGAACGTAAGCTTAATGACTATTCTCATGTGTATTATACCCGAAATGAGGAGAATGAGGTGTTTACTTTATTATTGAAATACGGTGTCGGTTCGGAGATTTTTCCTCGGCTTGAGTATGCCGCTTCGCTGATGAACAATGCCGGTATTATGGGAAGCTTTGAGCCCCAAGAACTGAAAGAAGAGTTGAGCAAATTGAATGCGACGTGTGTCGTGGATGCCGATGACAGTTATCTGTATGTGACATTACGCGGTTATGAGAATGCACTTCAACAGGCCTGCCAGTTGCTTACCCGCCAGTTACTGATGCCTAAACTGGACGAAAGACAGTTGAAGAGTCTGGAAGGGAATGTGATAAGCGGTCGTATTACCCGCAAGGAAAATGTCAATTTGCTGGCAGATGCCTTGCGTCAGTATATTATGTATGGTGATAAGTCTGATTATAAATCGGAGCTGACCGACAAGGAACTGACGGAGCTGAACCTCTCGGAATTGACCGGTGATATCAATCGTGCTACGGCCTATGCGTCGGAAATCCACTACTCGGGTACCTTGCCTTTTGAAACCGTCTATCAGGTGCTGAGTACTTCACTGCCTTTGGTGGCGGGCGAGAAGCAGAGTTCCTCTCCTGTTATGAAGGATATGATAAGCCCGATGGAAAATACGGTTTATTTCCTTCCTAACAGTGATGCCCGACAAAGCCAGATTTATTTCTATATTCCTATGGGAGATTATAATCGGGAAGAGAATGTAAGGCGTGAGGCTTTTAATCAGTATATCAGTGGCGGTTTCAGCGGATTGATAATGAATGAGATTCGTGAAAAGAATTCTATGGCGTATACCGCTTATGGTTTTGCCTCTTCGCGCGGGCTTCCGGGAGCGCAGACTTATTTCTCCGGTTATATCGGTACCCAAAATGACAAGGCTGTTGACGCTATTGATTTATATATGAAGTTATTGACGGATATGCCTGAACGACCGGGACGTATTGATAATATAAAGAGCTACTTGCGCCAATCAGCTTTGACCGATCACCCTGATTCTCGTAACTTGAGTCTCCGGATAGCGGAATGGAAACGCAGGGGCTATACTGACGATCCGGCTAAGGAGGAACTACCTTTGATTGATTCCTTGACATTCCCGGATATTGTGGATTATTATCAAAAGAATATCAAGGGCAAGCCGATTATAATCGGAGTTTTGGGAAATCCTAAGGATATAAGTATTGATGCGTTGAAGAAATTTGGAAAAGTAATAAGACTGAACGAGAAAAAACTCTTTAATGAAAAAGATACCATGTTTTAGTTCTTTTATAGAATTGAATAGGAGGATTCATATCTCAGAAGAATCATAAAAAAGAGGATGAACGTTCAACGTTCATCCTCTTTTTTTGTTATATTTGTCGCGAACTTATTTATAATCATAGATAAATGAAAGAATTTGTAATATCTGAAGCACAAGTCGAAACGGCTATTCTGGTAGGTCTTGTTACGCAGACTCAGGATGAACGGAAGACAATGGAGTATCTGGACGAATTGGAGTTCTTGGCAGAAACGGCAGGAGCAACGGTTGTGAAGAGGTATACTCAAAAGTTACCGTCTGCCAACTCTGTGACTTATGTTGGTAAAGGGAAACTGGAAGAGATTAAGGAATATATTCATCGGGAGGAAGAGGAAGAACGAGAAATCGGAATGGTGATTTTTGATGATGAGCTTTCTGCAAAGCAGATACGGAATATTGAGGCTGAACTGAAGGTGAAGATATTGGATCGTACTTCACTGATTCTTGATATTTTTGCCATGCGTGCGCAAACAGCAAATGCCAAAACTCAAGTAGAACTGGCTCAATACAAATATATGTTGCCCCGTCTGCAACGCTTGTGGACACACTTGGAGCGTCAGGGCGGTGGATCCGGTGCCGGTGGTGGAAAAGGGTCTGTAGGTTTGCGTGGACCGGGTGAAACACAATTGGAAATGGACCGCCGTATCATCTTGAACCGTATGTCTTTATTGAAGGAGCGTTTGGCAGAGATTGATAAGCAAAAAATGACTCAGCGGAAAAACCGCGGCCGAATGATACGTGTGGCGTTGGTAGGATATACTAACGTAGGAAAATCGACATTGATGAATCTGCTTTCAAAAAGTGAAGTCTTTGCAGAAAACAAGTTGTTTGCTACGTTGGATACGACCGTGCGCAAGGTCATAATTGATAATCTACCTTTTCTTTTGACGGATACGGTAGGGTTTATCCGTAAGTTGCCGACAGATTTGGTCGATTCTTTTAAATCGACATTGGATGAGGTGCGTGAAGCGGATTTGTTGATTCACGTGGTAGATATTTCGCATCCTGATTTTGAAGAACAAATAGCGGTAGTAGACAAAACCATTGCGGATTTAGGTGCCGGTGGTAAACCCACTATGATTGTGTTCAACAAAATAGATGCATACACTTATATCGAGAAACCGGAAGACGATTTGACTCCTAAAACCAAGGAAAACATTACTTTGGATGAGTTGATGAATACGTGGATGGCTAAATTGAATGATAATTGTATTTTCATCTCGGCAAAAGAGAAAACTAATTTGGAAGAACTGAAGGAGGTCATATATAATAAGGTAAGGGAACTCCATGTGCAGAAGTACCCTTATAATGATTTCCTTTATCAGACTTATGACGAAACGGATGTCTCTTTGTAGCCGAAGAGGTGAAAATTTCTGAAAGTGAATGCAGTAGAAGGATAATAGAATGAAAATAAAAGAAATACCTATATTATTGCTGACCGGTTATTTAGGCAGTGGAAAAACTACGCTGGTCAATCATATTCTTTCCAATAAGCGTGGTGTCAAGTTCGCAGTTATTGTCAATGATATTGGTGAAGTGAACATTGATGCCGACTTGATTCAGAAAGGTGGAATTGTAGATAAGAAAGACGATAGTTTGGTGGCACTTCAGAATGGTTGTATCTGTTGTACTCTGAAGATGGATTTGGTGGAGCAGATAGATGATATCATGAAATTGGGGCGTTTTGACTATATTGTTATTGAGGCAAGCGGCGTTTGTGAACCCGCTCCTATTGCACAGACCATTTGTTCTATTTCAGGCATGAATACTGTGTACGGTTCATGCCGGTTAGATTGTATTGTAACTGTAGTAGATGCTTTACGTTTGCAAAGTGAATTTTCTTGCGGTAATGATTTAACTCGTAAAGGTATTGATGAAGAAGATATTGAAAATCTGATTATCCAACAGATTGAATTCTGTAATATTATCCTGTTGAATAAGGCTTCGGAAGTAAAGCGTGATGAATTGGAGCGTATCAAGCAAATTATCCGTACTTTGCAACCGGCTGCCGAAATCGTAGAATGTGACTATGCCGAGGTGGACTTGAATAAGATTATCAATACGGGGTTGTTTGATTTTGAACGGACTGCCACTTCTGCCGGTTGGATACGTGGTATAGAAGGAGTACTAACAGAAGAGCAGAAACGGGAGGCGGAAGAGCGCGGACATCACCATCACCACGAAGAACATGAAGGGGATACTCATCACGCAGAGCACGATGAGCATTGTCACCATCATCATGAAGGTGGTGAAGTGGAGGAATATGGCATCAGTACTTTTGTTTACTATCGTCGTCCTGCGTTCGATATTCATAAGTTCGACCATTTTGTTGCTACCAAATGGGGCCGTAATATTATCCGTGCTAAGGGGGTATGTTACTTTAGCAATAACCCGGACATGTCTTTCCTTTTTGAACAGGCCGGTGTGCAGAAGAAACTGAAAGAAGCAGGTTTGTGGTATGCCACAGCACCGGAAGAAGAATTGATGGAAGTGATGCGCCGGGAACCGGGCTTGCTGCGTGATTGGGACGATAAATATGGTGACCGTATGCAGAAGATTGTTTTTATCGGTCAGCATTTGGATAAGGAACAGTTGGTACGTGACTTAGATGCGTGTTTGGAATAATATTTCTTTTAGGCACAGAACTCAAGGATAAACACGGATTATTTTTTATTCCGTAAGCTCCATGTTTTCTGTGCCTAAAATACATAGTGTATACTCTATTTCTTCTTCACTATCGGAAGTAGAAGTCTGGTTGCTGCATTTTGTTGATGAAATATCTTAATGTCTTGTTTCATCACAAAATCTTCCACTCCGCAATGATAAGTGTCTATGAACTTCTGTGGGTTGCGGTCAATGATGGGGAACCATGAACTTTGAATTTGTATCATCAGCCTGTGTCCGGGTAAGAAAGAGTGGGCTACATCGTATAAAGTATAGTTGACCGGTGTTATTTCTTCCGGTTTGAAAGGTTTGGGGCTGTCAAACCCTTCCCGAAAACGTCCTCGGAACAATTCGCCGCGAACCATTTGTTGGAATCCACTCATGGGATAATTACTTTTCAGTTGTTTGCGTATTTCTTGTGGATATTCGAATCTTTCGGGATAAACATCAATCACTTTCACCATGAAGTCTGCATCGGTGCTGCTTATGGCTGTCATGAGTTCCACTTCGATTGGACCTGCCAAGGTTAGTGTGTCTTTCAAAGGTTCGGTCATGAAGGTAATGACATCCGGGCGTGAAGTGGCAAAACGTTGGTCATCAATCATGTATTCCAATGTGCGGTAAGTAGTCGGATTGGCTGTATAAGGAACCGGTCGTGACATATCCGATACATATTCTGTATATGATTTCTCTTCTTTCGGTGCCTGAGTGGATACTGAACCGTCGGCATGGATATAATAAGGAGTTGGAACCATTTCTTTTGCAGGCCATTCTTCATAAGTCTTCCATTCATTCTCGCCGGAATAGAATATGTTTACCCGATTTTTGGGCTTTTCTCCTTCTCCTTCCAAAAAATAGCGAAAGAAGGGATACTGAATCTCATCCATATAATAAGCCGAAGTACTTTTGCCAAAATAAACATTTCCGATACTTTGGAAGCTGTGGCGTGTCCAAGCGCCATGCCACCAAGGACCGAAAGTCAGATAAAGGTCGGTTTCGGGAGACTGCTCTTTGATTGCTTTGTATAAGTTCCATGCACCATAGCAATCCTCTGAATCATACAGTCCGCCCACTACCAGTATAGCAGGTTTCAGATTGTAGCAAGATGTACGTGCATCACGCTCTTTCCAGAATTCGTCAAAATTGGGATGATTCTTGATATTGTTCCACATGGTTTCAGTTGTATCTCTCACCAGATTATCTATGTCTTTAAATGTGCCGATAGACAGGAAGTCGGTATATACATCGTTTTTCACAATCTGATGCATTACGCCTTTTCCCATGTTGCGGCCTTCCAGACGGGGGAGAAAATTGGTGGTTTGCAGGAGGGTAAACGCACCATTGTGATGGCGGTCGTCTCCCCTGAACCAGTCTGTGACCGGAGCTTGCGGTGAAACGGCCTTCAATGCCGGATGATTACATGAGGCGGTCATGGTGGCATAAAAGCCTTCATAGCTGATGCCCCAGGTTCCTACACGTTCATTGCTGTGAGTGTGATGAATTAGCCATTCGATGGTATCATAAGTATCGGTGGCTTCATCTATATTTTTCTTATCTTTTTTCCCTTTTCTGTTTTTGTTTAACGGGCGTAATTGTACAAAGTCTCCTTCACTTTTGTGGCGGCCGCGAACATCTTGAAAAACAATGATATAGTTCTTGTCAACATACTTTTTCAGCGCGGTTTTCAGATAATTGTCAAACCTTTCTCCGTAAGGGCTGCACGAATAAGGGGTACGCATCATCAGGGTAGGGTGTTTCCGACTGTTGTCTTTCGGTTCGTAAATAGCAGTGTAGAGTTGCACTCCGTCACGCATCGGAATCATAACCTCCCGCTTGGTATAGATTTCCATGAGTCGGAGCTCCAAACTGTCCGGTTGGTTGGTGGCTCTGTCGCGGGTCCATCCTTTCAGACCGAAAAAGCATAAAAATAGAGAAGTGATAAGAAGTAATTTGCCTGTTCTTTCCATATACAATGTTAGGTGATTAAATAATGAGTCGGCAAAGGTAAGGACATTCTCTGAAAGTTTTTACGCTAATTAAGGAAAAATTTCGATAATAGTTACTACCTTTGTGTCACTAATAACTAATTAACTAAAATAAGTATCATTATGGCAACACCTCCGTTCCACTATCAGCCCATGTTCGATTTGGGACCTGACAAAACTGAGTATTATTTGCTGACTAAGGATTATGTGTCAGTAAGTGAGTTTGAAGGAAAACCTATCTTGAAGATTGAAAAAGAAGGTTTGACTGCAATGGCAAATGCCGCATTCCGTGACGTTTCGTTTTTGCTGCGCCGTTCGCACAACGAACAGGTTGCTAAGATTCTGAACGATCCCGAAGCCAGTGACAATGATAAATATGTAGCATTGACTTTCTTGCGTAATGCGGAAGTTTCTGCTAAAGGTAAATTACCGCTTTGCCAAGATACCGGTACGGCTATCATCCACGGTGAAAAAGGTCAGCAGGTATGGACCGGTTATTGTGATGAAGAAGCACTTTCCGAAGGTGTTTATAAAACTTATACAGAAGAGAATCTGCGTTATTCCCAGAATGCTCCTTTGAATATGTATGATGAGGTGAATACTAAATGTAATTTGCCGGCACAGATCGACCTGGAGGCTACCGAAGGTATGGAATACCACTTTCTTTGTGTAACCAAAGGCGGTGGCTCTGCCAATAAGACTTATTTATATCAGGAAACAAAAGCTGTGCTGAATCCGGCTACTTTGGTACCATTCTTGGTAGAAAAGATGAAGACTTTGGGTACGGCTGCTTGTCCTCCTTATCATATCGCATTCGTAATTGGCGGTACATCTGCTGAAAAGAATTTGCTGACAGTGAAGTTGGCATCCACTCATTATTATGATGAGTTGCCCACTACGGGTAACGAATACGGACGTGCGTTCCGTGATGTGGAACTTGAAAAGCAAGTATTGGAAGAAGCTTACAAGATTGGTTTGGGAGCTCAGTTTGGCGGTAAATATATGGCACACGATGTTCGTATCATCCGTTTGCCCCGTCACGGTGCTTCTTGTCCGATCGGGCTCGGTGTATCTTGCTCTGCCGATCGTAACATCAAATGTAAGATTAATAAGGACGGTATCTGGATTGAAAAGATGGATGACAAACCGGGTGAATTGATTCCGGAAGCGCTTCGCGAAGCAGGTGAAGGTGATGCTGTGAAGATTGACCTGAACCAGCCGATGGCAGACATCTTGAAAGAACTGACCAAGTATCCGGTAGCTACCCGCCTTTCATTGAACGGAACAATTATTGTTGGTCGCGACATCGCTCATGCCAAGTTGAAAGAACGTTTGGACCGCGGTGAAGATTTGCCTCAGTATATCAAGGATCATCCTATCTATTATGCAGGTCCGGCAAAAACACCGGAAGGTATGGCTTGTGGTTCTATGGGTCCCACTACTGCAGGACGTATGGACCCGTATGTGGATTTGTTCCAAGAGCATGGAGGCAGCATGATTATGTTGGCAAAAGGTAATCGGAGCCAGCAAGTAACTGATGCTTGTAAGAAACATGGTGGTTTCTATTTGGGTTCTATCGGCGGACCGGCTGCTATCCTTGCACAAAACAATATCAAGAGCATTGAATGTGTGGAATATCCTGAATTGGGTATGGAGGCTATCTGGAAGATTGAAGTGGAAGACTTCCCTGCATTCATCTTGGTAGATGATAAGGGTAACGATTTCTTCAAGCAGTTGAAACCGCGTTGCTTGGGTAATTGTAAATAAGCAATATCCTTTTTTTATAAATAATAATAGGCATCCGCTTTTTAACGACGGATGCCTATTTCTTTTGAAACTCTTTTATGATATTCTATCTCTCTTGGTCTTTATTTCTTTTGGGAGGTCTGTTTCCAGATGCGTATCATATAGAAAGCACAGTGAGTAAAAGCGAAGACAAATGAGATAATGAGTAAGGTCTTATCTTCGTCCCAACCCACGGTCTGCTGATGCCATAATCCAGTGATAACAGATAAGACAGATAAGGCAATACCTATCATGTTGAGTATGGTAAGTCCGCGTCGGCGCGGTATGTGTTGCTCCAGTTTGCTGTGTTTTACTCCATAGCAGGCATATACGTCCAGACCGATTAGCATCCATAATACCAATCGAATCCAAGTATCCGCCGGAAGGAAAAGCATCATGCACAGGCAAGTTAGGATTCCGAGAATCGGTACGACCGGCACAAAAGGTGTTTTGAAGGCGCGGTGCACTTCGGGCATGCTTTTACGGACAATCAGCACGGCTGCACAAACCAGAGTGAAAGCGAATAGTGTTCCGATGCTGGTCATTTCACCTGCTACGCGTGCCGGAACAAATGCTGCCAATAATCCTACAATGACCATGAACAATAGATTGCTGCGTGCCGGTGTGCGGAACTTCTCATTGATATGTGAGAAGAAAGGGGGTAATAATCCGTCACGGCTCATGCTGAGGAAAACACGGCTTTGTCCCAACAAGGTTACCATAATGACGGAACAATAACCAAAAAGGATGGCAAGTACGATGGCGCGATTCAGCCACGGATAATCGGGGTGAATGATGCCGGCGGCATCGGCATGTCCCATGTGGTCGATGGCTACGGCTACGGGTGCGATACCTTGTTGACCTGCGAAATCGGTGTAGTGGGCAACTCCTGTCATTACATGAGCAAAGACCATATAAAGTATGGTACAGATGAACAATGACATGAGTATCCCTATGGGCATATCCCGTTTGGGATTCTTGGTTTCTTGGGCTGCCGTGCTCACGGCATCAAAGCCCAAAAAGGCAAAAAACACGATGGCTGCTCCGCGCAATACGCCCGACCAACCGAATTCTCCTAATGTCCCTGTGTTGGCAGGAATGTAAGGAGTATAGTTTTCTGTATTGATGTATTTCCAGCCTAGTACTACGAAGGTGAGGATAACCGCTACTTTCAGAAATACGATAAAGCCGTTGAAGATGGAACTGCCTTCTGTGCCTCTAATCAGGAAGATGCTCATCAGTACTACGATAAAGAAAGCCGGAATGTTAACCACTCCTCCGTCCCACGGGCAGGCTGTAAGTGCATGCGGAAGGTTGATTCCTACTCCTTCGAGAAAGACGACGAGGTATCTGCTCCAACTGATGCTGACTGTGGTGGCTGCCACTGTATATTCCAGAACCAAGTCCCAGCCGATTATCCACGCTATCAGCTCTCCCATGGTGGCGTATGAATAGGTATATGCACTACCTGCCACGGGTATCATCGAGGCAAACTCGGCATAGCATAGTCCGGCAAAACAGCATCCGATGGCTGCAATGGCAAAAGAAAGTGTTATGGCAGGACCGGTATATCCTGCTGCTACTGTTCCTGTGATGGAGAATAATCCTGCTCCGATAATTACGCCTACTCCCAATGCTACCAGACTCCATGCGCCCAACACTCTTTTAAGTGTCTTTGCGCCCGATTCGTTTGCTTCAGCCTGAAGCATGGAAAAAGGTTTCTTAATAAATAATCCCATATCTTTTTATAACCTAATTAGTGATAATTGGGTGCAAAGGTACGGATTACCGTCATGAAATACAAACCTGTAGTAAAGTCTATAACGATTATTCGAGATATTTCGTTATTTTGCCGCTTATCTGAAGCAGAGATATTTCGCATATTTTGGTATCATATTCTGCCGAAAGGATACGTTCTTCTGCATCGAGCAGACTTTTTTGTGCTTCACGCATTTCAATACCTGACAAGTCACCGAGCAGGTAACGTTCTTTGGCTATTTCGTGATTTTCGCGGGCGGCTACCAGGTTTTGACGCTCCAGATTCAACAGACGCAGGTTGTTGCGGTAGGCTTGCCACAGGTTACTCAGGTCGGCTTTCAGTCCCAGCTCTAGCTGTTCACGTTCCAATTGGGAGTTACGAATGGCGAGGCTTGCATTGCGCTTTTCCCGACGGCGGTTGCCGTCCCACAGGTTGATGCCTATCGTGATACCTCCGTTCAGTCCCCAGTTGCTTCTTCGGCTGGTGGCGTTGGTTTCATATTTATTTAATGTGTAGCCATATCCGGCTTTCAATTTCACGTAGGGATAGTTGCGCGACAATACTTTTCGGTAGTCCAATTGAGCGATAGTCGTATTTTGGTCTGCCCGGAGTAGTCCGGCATTAGTCGACAGGGTGGCAGACCACAGTTCGTCATAATTCAGTGCATCATTGACTGTAATGATAGAATCATTGAGGCGCAAAGGGCGGTTGACTTCTTGCACGGCCATCAGCTCATTCAGATTGATGCGAGAAGTTACTACCAGTTCTTGTTGTTTCATGTATTGTGCGCTATCAGCATTAAAGTCTACTTTTGCCTGTTGGTAGTCCAGTCGGGAGAAGTTACCGATATGATAGCGTTCTTCCACAATGCGCAGACGCTCTTTGGACAGTGATACGGCATACAGGAAATTTTTCAAGCGTATCTCTTGTTGGACGTAGTTATAATATTCGGCGGTCAGTCCGGCTATGAAATCTTCTAATGTGATGCGGGTATTTGTTTCGCCCAACCGTTCCAGCTCCTTTAATTGTTTATAGGTTGTGCTGATATTAAATCCGTCAAAGAGCGTCCAGTTTACGTCCAGTCCGGCTTGCAGGGGTTGGTCGTAGATGTTGCGTTCGCCGGTAGTGGTTCCGGTGCTGCGGTTTTTGCTGTCTGTATTGTCCAATGAACCGCTGTATCCTGCCGACAGATCGAGTGTAGGCAGATAACCGGCATTGGCAAGTGTGGCATTGTTGTGGCTCACTTGCTCTTCATTGCGGGTGATGCGGATGGAATAGTTATTGGCAAGTCCTTCTTCCAGGCATTTCTTTAGTGTATAAGGATATTGTGCATATATCTCGGTTATTCCTGCCAGGCAGATACACATTACTATAATAATTCGTTTCATACGGTTTCTGTTTTGACTTTTCGGTTAGTAGAAATATAGGTATAAATAGCCGGTACGATGTACATGGTGAGTAAAGTAGAAACAAGCATACCACCTACAACGGCCGTACCCATGGCAATACGCTGGTTAGCTCCCTCACCGGTTGCAAAGGCCAGAGGAATCAACCCCAATATGGTTGAGACACTGGTCATCAGGATGGGGCGGAGACGCTGCAAGGCCGCATTTCGGATGGCGGCCATTTTGTCTTCACCCGATTCTTGTTTCAGATTGGCAAATTCTACAATCAGGATACCGTTTTTTGCCACCAGACCAATCAGCATGATGATACCAATCTGACTGAAGATGTTCATTGTAATGCCACCGGCAAACATAAAGATGAGTGCTCCCGCAATGGCCAATGGCACTGTCAGCATAATGATGAATGGGTCTTTGAAACTCTCGAACTGTGCCGCCAAAATGAGGTAAATAAGTACTAGTGCCAGTATAAAGGCAAACATCAGGCTGGACGAACTTTCGCGATAATCTTTAGAGTCACCCGAAAGTGCGGTACGGAAAGTATCATCTAAGGTTTCGGAGGCAATTTTATCCATCTCTTCCAATCCTTGTCCGATTGTTTTTCCGTCGGCAAGTCCGGCAGAAACAGTAGCCGAGATAAAGCGGTTGTAGTGGTAAAGTTTGGGGGGTGCCACAGACTCTACGAATTCCACCAAGTTATCCAACTGAATCATTTCTCCTTTATCATTTCGGATATAGATGGATTTGATATTGGAAGGTTTGTTTCGTTGCTGACGGTTGATCTGCCCTAAGATTTCATATTGTTTTCCATTCATATAGAAGTACCCCATGCGCTGTCCGCTGAGGCCGTATTGCAGTGTCTCTGCGATGTCGCGTACGCTGGCACCCATTGTGCCCGCTTTGTCACGGTTAATGTTGACTCGCATTTCGGGGCTGCTGAATTTCAAATCGACGTCAGCCATTTGGAATGTCGGGTTATCGTATACCTTGCTTAAGAACTCAGGCAACACTTTTTCCAATTTCTCAATACTGACGGACTGCAATACATATTGTACAGGCATGCTTCCCCTGCGTCCGCCGAAAGAAGATTGTTGCTGGACAAAGGCACGAGCCTTTGTTTTGTTGCGGATAGCCTTTGAGATACGTTCGGCTACTTCCATTTGGGTGTAGTTACGGTCTTTTATATCTTTCAGTGTGATACGGATATTACCGCTACCGCTCGACACACGTGCCGTAACCGATTCGGCATCAGGCACAAGGGAGTCGACCAAATGATTGATATCTTCGGTATAATCGCGGATATATTCATAACTGGCTCCTTCGGCAGCACGGGTATTGATGCTGATTTGCGAACGGTCTTCCATCGGTGCCATTTCTGCCGGGATATAGCTCCATAATATGCCGATGGCAACTACCATTAACAGCGTGATAGGGATAGCCGATATACGTTTCTTTAAGAAAGCATCCAATGAACGGGCATAGATGCGGTTCATTCCCTCAAAGAACGGTTCTGTTTTGCGGTAGAACCAACTCTGCTTTTCACGTTTAACCAGTAGTTTGGTGGCAAGCATCGGGGTAAATGTCAATGCCGCAAATGAGGAGATGATGACAGAACCGGCTACAACAAAGCTGAACTCGCGGAACAGTCGTCCGCTGGTTCCTTCCATAAATACGATGGGGAGGAAAACGGCAACCAGCGTGATGGTAGTTGATATTACAGCAAAGAATATTTCTTTGGCTCCTTCGATTCCTGCTTCAAACGGTTTCATTCCCCGTTCTATTCGGATATAGATATTCTCGGTCATTACAATAGCGTCATCCACCACCAATCCGACAGAGAGTACGACGGCCAGCATGGTGAGCACGTTGATGGAGAATCCGGCAATATACATGACGAAGAAAGCTCCGATAAGCGATACCGGTATCACGATACAGGGAATCAGCGTTACACGCCAGTCGCGTAAGAACAGGAAGATAATAATGATAACCAGTATAAAAGCCTCATATACCGTTGTCTTTACCTCGTCAATGGAAGCGCGTATGAATTTGGTATTGTCAAAGCCATAGCTGTATTTCACATCTTCTGGAAGGTCTTTTTGCATCTGCTGCATGCGCTGATATACGGCATCAGCTATTTCGATGTGATTAGCACCCGGTTGGGGAATCACAACGACACCTACCATCGGAACCCCATTCATTTTCATGTAGCTTTTGATATCGGCAGGACCAAGTTCGGCGTAACCTATATCACTGAAACGGATGACATTGCCGTTTACCTCCTTTAATATAATATTATTGAATTCTTTAGCTGTATGCATCTGTCCCATGGTGCGCAATGTCAGTTCAACGGTATTTCCTTCGATACTGCCGGATGGTAATTCGATGTTCTCTTTGGTAACTGCATTTTTTACGTCTACCGGAGTAATGCCGTATCCTGCCATCTTAGTCGGGTCAAGCCATAAGCGCATGGAGTAACGTTTTTCACCCCAGATGGAAACGCTACTTACATCTGATATGGTCTGCAATTGTTCTTTTACCGTTAAGTCGGCTATTTCACTAAGCTCCAGCAGTGAACGGCTGTCACTTTGGATAGCTACCATCAGGATGGGGACGGCATCGGCATCGGCTTTCGATACAGTGGGAGGGTCACAGTCGCGCGGCAAATAGCGTTGTGCACGGGAAACTTTGTCGCGCACATCGTTGGCTGCCGTTTCAAGATCGACGGACAATTCAAACTCTACCGTGATGCGGCATTGGCCTTGCTGACTGACGCTGGATAGGGAACGTATACCGGGAATACCATTGATATTCTGTTCCAGGGGTTCGGTGATTTGGTTCTCGATAACATCTGCATTCGCACCGGAATAGCTGCAAGTAACTGAGATGATAGGATTATCCACAGACGGGTATTCACGAACTCCCAATGTGTTGTAGCCAATCAGTCCGAAAAGTAATATGATAATCGTAAGTACGGTAGCAAGCACCGGTCTACGAATACTAAGTTCGGATATATTCATTGAAGCATTTTTTTTTGTGGTTAGTTAAGAGCCTGGATTTCAACCGGCATACCTTTTCGTAATTGCAGTGTACCCGAAGTCAGGATAGTGTCACCGATAGCCAAACCCTGAACAATCTGGATTTCGGATTCGGTGCGGATGCCGACAACTACATCGGTCGGTTCTGCCACTCCGTTGCGATACACAAAGACTTTGTTCTTTCCCATTTCGGGTACAATTGCTTCTGACGGGATAGCTATTGCATCTGCTATTTCTTTTTGTTTCAACTGAATATCAGCATAGCGTCCCGGCAATAACTCTCCGTTCCGGTTAGGATAGATGGCGCGAATGTTCAGTGAGTGAGTTTCCATATCCAGACTGGATTCTGTGGCATATACTTGTGCAGGATAAGCGTTGAGCCGTCCTTCTACTCTGAAGTCCAGATTCATTCCTTTTTTTATTTCGCGTGCGTAACGTTCGGGCACGGCAAATTCTACTTTCAGCGGGCTTACTTTAGTCAGTTTGGCGACTACGGTAGTGGGAGAGGCATAAGCTCCGACACTAACCTGTCTCAGTCCGATAATTCCATCGAAAGGAGCGCGTAGTTCTGTCATGTCAATACTAGCCTTTATATTTTCAATATCGGCATTCAGGGTAGCCAGTTCTGTTTTTACCTGTTCATATGCCTCTTTACTGACAGCATCGCGTTGCAACAAGGCGTTTTGACGGAAAACACGGTCTTCTGCCAGTGGTATTTGAGCTTCCAATCGTTTTAGTTGGGCTTGCAATTGCCGGTCGTTTACTTTGGCTAATAGCTCTCCGCGCTTGACGGAACTGCCTTCTGTGAAGAAAATATCGGTAATCTTTCCGGAGGTTTCAAAAGAGAGGTTCACTTCTTCGTCAGGCACTAAGCGTCCTGTTACCAATATTTCATCAGTCAGCAAGTGAGGTGTAATGACTTGGGCATTCACCTTCAATGTCTTTGATTTATTCTCTCTGGGCAGTGCATCGGCTGCCGTTAACTCTTCATTTTCGTGTGGGGTGAATTGATAGATGCCTAAACCGGACAGTCCGATTCCGATTGTTAATATAATGCCCCATTTAATTCGTTTATTCATGTGCTTTTCTGATATCTGATTTCCGATGAATGCAATCATCGTTGTAAAGTTAGAAAAGAAGCGCGGTGTTAAGTTTAAACGCCGCGCTTCTTTTTAATATTTTTTTTCGTTTGCCAGTTTCCACATGGCAAGGAAAGAAGCTTTTGTGATATCTACTGTTTTATTCCAGTTAATTTTTGCCGCTTCGTCACCCGGTAGATGATAGTCGGGATGACCATTGGTGTGATACCATATAATAGGTATCCCTTCTTTGGCGAAACTTCCATTGTCACTTCCACCTACAGGATTGTCCCATGCACGATAATCGGGTTCCAGTTGCAGGCGGTAGTCTTCAATGTCTTTTTTCAGCCAGTCACCGAACGCGGGATGGGCAGCGGTGTAGAAGTAGACTACCCCTTTGGGCTGCTCTTCATTATTATTGCGTCCTATCATGTCATAGTTCAGATAACCTTTTATTTTCTTCAACTCGGGATAGGTCATTGTGAAGTAGCGTGAGCCTAACAACCCTTTTTCTTCACCATCCCAGAAAGCAAAAATAACAGTGCGTTCCGGTTGCTCTCCTGTTGCCAGAAAAGCACGTGCTACTTGTAGCACAGCTGCTACTCCGGAGGCATTATCGTCTGCTCCGTTATAGATTTGGTCACCCTCCAAAGTAGGGTCATAACCGAGATGGTCGTAATGCGCGCCGATCACTACAATCTCATTTGGATTCTTCCCTTCTATCTTGGCCAGGATATTGCGCAGGTCCAACTTCTGATGGACTGTCTTTTTCAGGGCGGCGATAGAGTCGGGGTGAACTTGCCAGCGCTTATTCTTAATTTGGCGTTCTGCATGACACACCTCAAAAGGCTGAACATAATCGTCAAATAAAGGTTGCAGGCCCATTTGTTTCAGGCATGAAATGATATAGTTACCGGCGATGCGGCCGCCTTTCCATCCGGCTTCACGACCTTCCAACTCATCGCAGGCAAGGAATTCGATATGCGCTTCGGCGGTTGCACGGTTGATGGTTTCTACTCCTTTCTGTTCCGGTGCTGTTTTCTTGGGAGAAGCAGCATTCAGGTTTGCGGCACCAATTGTGAGAAGTGCGGCTAAGATAAGATGTCTTTTCATAAAGTCATGATTGTTAATAGGCTGCGCGATATTTACCTTCTTCTTTATCTTCCAGCATATTAAGATAAGAAATATAGCGCGACTCGCTGATTAAATGTTTCTCTACTGCTTCACGAACCGCACAGCCCGGTTCATGACGATGGGTACAGTTACCGTATTTGCAGTTGGCAGAATATTCGAATATTTCTTTAAAGTAATGTCCCACCTCTTCTTCTTCCATATCGAAAGTCCCAAAACCTTTGATACCCGGAGTATCAATAATATATCCGTCTTTTCCTATAGGAAACATTTCAGAAAAAGTGGTGGTGTGCATCCCTTTATTATGGTAATCGGATATCTCTCCTGTCTTTAGATTCTTTTCCGGAAGAATGGCATTGATTAAAGTCGATTTACCTACTCCCGAATTACCGGAAAGGAGTGTGACTTTGCCTTCCAAGTCCTTTTTAATCTCATCTATACCGATATGGTTCAGTGCGGAAACTTTAAAACAGGGATAACCGATGTGTGTGTACAGGTTGATTACAGCATCCAGATAACGCAGATTATCTTCGTCATACTTGTCTATCTTGTTGAACACTAATTTGACAGGAATACGATATGCTTCTGCGGTAGCCAGAAAGCGGTCAATGAAAATAGTCGAAGTCTCAGGATAATTAATAGTGATAATCAACATACACTGGTCAAGGTTAGCGGCCAGTATATGTGATTGTTTGGAAAGATTAGAGGCACGTCGGATAATGTAATTCTTACGGTCTTCTATTTCGCTGATAAAAGCAGTACCTTCATTATTCATAATGATTTTTACGTAGTCTCCCACAGCAATGGGGTTGGTACTACGAATCCCTTTCAGTCGGAAGTTTCCTTTGATTTTACAGTCAATGAGCTGTCCGTCTTCCGTCTTTACCTGATACCAGCTGCCTGTATTTTTTATTACTAATCCGCGCACTTTGTTCTTTTATACGGTCATAATTTCTTTATCTTTCTCGGCAAGCAGTTCTTCAATCTTCGCAATGTACTTGTCGTGTACTTTCTGAAGTTTGGCTTCTGCATTTTTTTGTTCGTCTTCGGGCATACCTTCTTTTACGGCTTTCTTCAAAGCGTCAATGGCATCGCGGCGTGCATTGCGGATACTTACTTTGGCTGTTTCGCCTTCTCCTTTGCATTGTTTGGCCAATTGTTTACGGCGTTCTTCGGTCAGAGGGGGAATGCCTAAACGGATGATTTCGCCATTATTTTCGGGAGTGATACCGAGTTCGGAATCCATAATTGCTTTTTCGATGATGCGGAACATACTCTTGTCCCATGGCTTGATGGCGATGCTGCGTGCATCGGGAGTAGTTACTGCGGCTACGTTGCTGATGGGCACCATGCTCCCGTAAGAATCAACACGAATACCATCAAGCAGTCTGGTGCTGGCTTTTCCGGCACGGATATGGGCTAAGGCTTCTTCCAGATACATAACGGCCATATCCATTTTCTCTTGTGCATCGTTAATGCAAGTCTTTGCGTCTGTCATACTGTTTTTTTATTTTAAGTTATATATTATCAATACGTTGTTTTTTAGTGAAACAAAAGTAATTTATTTTTTGATTATCTGCAATATATGACAGAGGATTTATTTATAAAGTTTCCCAAACTCTGTTTTCTTTCCCCCTGATGAATAAAAAGATTGTATGTATTTTGGGACTCCGATACAGTGCGTTTCAACTATTTTGGAGTATATTTGCTGACATAATTATGGATAGAGTATGATTTCATTGTATTTGGCCCGGCATGGGCAGACGGAAGAAAACATAGCGCGTATATTTCAAGGACATTTGCCCGGACGGTTGACTGTAGAAGGGATTTCCCAAGCGGAAGTTTTACGGGATTCGTTGAAAAGGATTCCATTGGATGCTGTCGTTTCCAGTGACTTGAAACGCTGTATGGATACAGCCGAAATAGTGATGGAGGGTAGGGAACTGCCATGGGAAACAACGAGCTTGCTTCGTGAAATAGATTGGGGGAGCTGGACGGGGCTTCGCATCAAGGAGGTAGATCTTCATCACATTCCGGCAGATGTGGAAACGGAGGAGATGCTCTATCAGCGTGCCGGCTGTTTCCTTGATTATATAAAGGCGAATTATGAAGGAAAGACACTTTTGGCTGTTGGCCATGGGTTAATAAACCGTGCTGTTCAGGCACGGATTCAGGGAGTAACTTTACAGCATTTACGTAGTGTGCCCAAGATGGATAATGCCGAGTTGAGACTGTTTATGCTGTAATTGTTTAATTGATAAGTGTGCTATTGGCCTTTTATACTTCTCCAACAAATCTTTCTGAACGGAGGTGTTACCGTTCTGTGCTTATAAAGAACGAGAGTGTATCAAAATGAAACACTTCATTGCTTTTGACACACTCTCTAAATGTAATATTAATTATGTACTAAAGTACCGATACTTTCTCCTGTCATTACTTTCTTCAGGTTGCCGAGTGTATCCATATCGAATACGATAATCGGCAGGTTATTTTCCTTGCACATGCAGGTTGCGGTGAGGTCCATCACCTTCAGACCGCGGCGCAAGACTTCGTCATAGGTAATATCGTCAAACTTGGTTGCCGTGGGGTCTTTTTCCGGGTCGGCAGTATAGATACCATCCACGCGGGTACCTTTCAGCATGACATCTGCCTCTATTTCGATACCGCGTAGTGAAGAGCCGGTATCAGTGGTAAAGAACGGATTTCCGGTACCGGCTGACATGATGACCACTTCACCGTTTTCCATTGCTTCAATGGCTTTCCATTTGCTGTAGAATTCGCCGATAGGTTCCATGCGTATGGCGGTGAGTACGCGTGCTTTTACTCCGGCTGCGCCCAAGGCGGAACTCAGTCCGAGACTATTGATAACGGTTGCGAGCATTCCCATTTGGTCGCCTTTCACACGGTCGAAACCTTTTGAAGCACCGCTCAGCCCGCGGAAGATGTTACCGCCACCGATAACGATGCCGATTTGCACACCCAATTCATGAATCTCTTTGATTTGTTGTGCATACTCATTCAGACGTTTTTCGTCTATGCCATATTGTTTTTCACCCATCAAGCTCTCGCCACTCAGCTTTAATAGTATTCTTTTAAATCTTGCCATAGTGATTTATTATTTATTGTTTGGGCAAAGATAAAAAAATAATTTGATACTTGGCACTGTAATAAGAGCTGTGAATCAATTATCTTTGTATCGGATTATAAATGTGATGACTATGCAAGATATAATAAACGGACGTTGCGGTTGGTGTGGAACGGATGAGCTGTATGTGAACTACCATGATAAGGAGTGGGGCAGACTGGTGACCGATGATGATACTTTGTTTGAATTTCTAGTGTTGGAAAGTGCTCAAGCAGGGTTGAGTTGGATAACTATCCTTAGAAAACGTGAAGGGTATCGAAAGGCCTTTTGTAATTTTGATGCCGGACGGGTGGCGCAAATGACCGATGAGGATGTGGAACGGCTGATGCGATTTGACGGTATTGTGAAAAATCGCTTGAAAATCAAATCGACCATTACCAATGCAAGGCTTTTTCTTGCCATACAGAAAGAGTTTGGCAGCTTTTACAATTATACGCTGTCATTCTTTCCTGATAGAAAGCCGATTGTTCATACCTTTAACTCGTTAAGTGAGATTCCGGTATCTTCTCCCGAATCCGATGCCATGAGCAAGGATATGAAAAAACGAGGCTTTAAGTTCTTTGGGACGACAATTTGTTATGCTCACTTGCAGGCTTCGGGTTTTATCAATGATCACTTGGCTGGCTGCTTTTGCCGAAAAGGATAGTAGCCTAAAATTTTTCTCCCCAACACACCTTGTAACACACCTCGAAGCAGTAAGTAGGTGATAAATGCCATCCACAGTGCATGGTTCTCCATTGTACCCTTGAATCCGTAATAAATAAGGAAGAAGCATCCCGATGCCACTATCATGGCGCGAAGCATGAGATGGGTGGCTGTTGCGCCGATGAATATGCCGTCGAGCAGGAATGCCGAAAACCCGGCTAAAGGTATGGCAAGTACCCAATAAAAATAACTTCCGGCAGTAGTGATTACTATTTCATCGTCGGTCAATAATCTCAAGAAGGCTTGTCCGCCTGCTCCATATAATAAGGTGAAAGCAAGGGAAAGGCCGATTCCCCAACCAAACAGTCGGCGCACGGTCTGATGGAGTTCTCGCCTGTTGCCGGCACCGATGTATTTACCGGCCAATGCTTCTCCGGCATACGCAAACCCATCCATGATGTATGAAAAGAGAGTGAATAGTTGCATGAGCAGTGTATTGACAGCCAGAACGACTTCTCCTTGTGCAGCTCCTGCCGAAGTGAAGAATACGGTAACGGCCACCAGGCAGATGGTGCGGAAAAAGATATCGCGGTTCACCTTAAAGAAACGGTACATGGCTTGCCGGTCGAAAAAGGAATGCCATTCGATGCGCTTTCTTAAATTGCCATAATAGCGAATCCAAAGCAGGTATGCCATCACTAATCCTGCATACTGTGCGGTTAATGTGCCGATGGCTACTCCTTCTATTTTCATGTTGAAGCCATAGACCAGGCAAAGGCTTGCCACGATATTCACGATGTTTTGAGTGATGGCAATGTACATGGGGAAACGCGAATTCTGCATACCGATAAACCATCCGGCAAAACTGTATAATCCCAATACGGCAGGCGCACCCCAAATACAGATGCGGAAATAGAAGGCGGATAGTTGTGCCACTTCGTCTGTGGTATCGATTAATGTAAAAGCTACTTTCTCGATAGGGTATTGGAGAGCTAATAAGATTAGGGCGATGAATAAGCCTACTCCCACAGAGCGTAACAGCAGGCGGGTTACTTCATTTAAATCGTGTCTGCCGTATGCTTGTGAAGTCATGCCGCTGGTCCCCATACGTAGAAAACCGAATATCCAGTAAATGATATTAAACAGCATTCCGCCGACGGCTATCGCTCCTATGTAAGCAGCCGAACCAAGATGTCCCACAATGGTAACGTCTATCAGACCAAGCAGTGGAACTGTGATATTCGATACGATGGAAGGAATGGCAATCTGAAGAATCTTTTTATTTCCGTAGCTTAGTTGCATCTCTTAATATTGTTATATGATATATTGCACTTCTTTGAATGCGTATTTTCGGAGCATACCGTTTTCATCTCTCAACAGGAGGTGTCCGTCCGGTTCTATTGCTTCGAGACTTGCTTTAAATTCTCCGTTTTCATCCCTGTAAGGATACATTCCTTTATGGCGGTATTGTGCGTTCAGATAATCGGAATGAATAGTCTCTTTGATATTCGGCTTTTGGGAAATTAATGGAATATAGTAGGAAAACAATCTTTTCAGGATACCTTCCAGCACTTCCTGTTTGTCTGTTTCTCGTCCCAGTATTTGTTTCAGTGAAACAGGGTTGGGGGCAGGGGAGACAAAATGCTCTTGGTTGATATTTACGCCGATACCTGCAATGCAACGGAGCAGATACGCTCCTTCTAATTCATTTTCTATCAGAATACCACATATTTTCTTGTCTTTCCAATAAATGTCGTTTGGCCATTTGATGCTGAAACCTTCTGCATAGGTGCTTAAAGTGTCATATACGGACAAGGCGATAAGCATGGAAAGTGTGAATTGCTCACGGGCTTTTAGGGCTGAGGGATAGAGTACGGTACTGAAAGTGAGGTTCATGCCGGGGGCAGATTCCCACGAATTGCCACGTTGCCCCTTACCGGCTGTTTGTTTGTCAACCAGTAGTGTGGTAAATTCTTTGATATTTTCCCGATCGCACAGTTGCGCAAGTCGGTTATTGGTAGAGTCCGTTTCTTTTTCTTTAAGTATGGAGACTGTCGGGTTAGTCGGGCAATTCATTGTATTCTTGTTTTAGTTTACGGGTGAATTTCTTGATGACTTCTTCGTATGAATGATCTATTAAATGTAGAATCATTTTGTCGTCTATATCTCCTTTCAGTGATACTTGATTCCAATATTTTTTGTTGAAGTGATAAGCACCTTCTACCCCCGGATAATGGTCACGCAGTTCCAAAGCATAGTCCGGGTCACATTTCAGTGTAATTAAATCAGGGCATTCCAGTTTGATGCAGGCGGTCATTTTCCCCATTACTTTAAATACTAAAAAATCTTCTCCAAAAGGAAAACCTTCTGTTGTCCCTTTTTTGGCGAGGCAATAATCTCGAATTGTTTCTATATCCATATATAAATAAGTATAGTATTACCAAATAGGTGAATAGAAGGCATCGGCAATATGTTCGATTTGAAAGGGTGCTTCTTGTCCTACCACCGTTATAATGTCAAAGCGGACAGGCAGGTCGATAGCAAATTTGCGGAGATAAGCATCGGTTGAGGCTATAATATGTCGGATTTTTCTATCGTTAACTGCCTCTTCCGGATTGCCAAACCGTATGTCTTTGCGCGACTTAACTTCTACAACGATTAGCTCATTGTTGTATTTGGCTACGATGTCTAATTCTTTCTTGCCACATCGCCAATTACGATGAAGGATGGAGTAGCCTTTTTCTGTAAGGAAGTCGGCTGCTGCGGTTTCCCCTTCCTTGCCAAATTCGTTGTGTTCTGCCATTCTGTTACATTTTGCACAAAAATACTCATTTTTATGTTTTGTATTTACAGAAGTAAAGCTAATTTTGCAGAGAATATGGCAAATAACGTAAAAAAGAGAGTGAAAGTCCCTTCATCTACGCCCAAAAGAAAGCAACGTATGGTGTGCTTGATGAGTGAAGAGGAGCTGAAAATAGTGGATTGTTATCTTAAGAAGTATAAGATAACAAATAAAGCTCGTTGGCTTCGTGAAACGGTGTTGACTTTTATTCATCAAAAGATGGAGGAAGATTATCCCACTTTATTCAATGAACATGATATGAGACGGTAAGGAGTTGTATGGCAGATGATACTTTTTATATGAAGCAAGCTTTAATGGAAGCGCAGAAAGCGTTTGCATCGGGGGAGGTGCCGGTAGGCGCTGTTGTTGTTTGTCGTGACCGTATCATCGGGCGCGGACACAACCTGACAGAGATGTTGAATGATGTGACAGCTCACGCCGAGATGCAGGCTATCACCGCTGCTGCCAATAATTTGGGAGGCAAATATCTGAATGAATGTACCCTGTATGTTACAGTAGAACCGTGTGTAATGTGTGCCGGAGCTATAGCATGGGCACAGACAGGTAAATTGGTTTTCGGGGCTGCCGATGATAAACGCGGTTATCAAAAGTATGCACCTGATGCCTTGCATCCCAAGACTGTAGTAATCAAAGGAGTGCTTGCAGATGAATGTGCTCAATTGATGAAGGACTTCTTTAAGAAAAGACGATGATAACCGGAGATAGGAGAAGAGTTATTGTTCCTCAAAATCAACATATTCTCCTTCGTCATCACCGAATATCTTCTTTTTATTGCCTTTTGACTTGTGATGTGTGTTTGAAGCTGAGTCGGTTTCAGCATAGCTGTCATTGGCATCTTGCTGTCTGTTGAAATTTTCGTGGTTGGTGTATGTATGGCTTTGATAATTGCTGCGTTTGCTGCCGCCACCAAACAATACACGCATAATATTGCCTAGAATAGAAAAGCCGATAAAGATAATCAGCAGGAAAAGAATAAGTAGAAAACTTAAAAATCCAAACATAGTAATTTCTTTTTTTAGTATATCACGTACAACAAGTGTGCCACACGTATTGTTTACGCTCTTTTTTTAGTTAAAAGAGATAGAATGATATACCAGATAATAACGGCTGCAAAGCCGCTGATTTTGAAAATAAGCAGTAAAGGAATGCATACTATCAGGAATATATAGCTCACTTTGTTCTGACTCCATGTCAAATTCTTGAATTTTAAAGAGAACATCGGAATTTCGGCAATCAACAGTAAAGACATGATTAGCACTAAAATAAATAAGTATATCGCATTGAAAGAATCGGATATCAAAAAGGAGTGGCCACCCACTACCAAGGAACCCCAAAACAATGCATTGGCCGGGGTCGGCATACCTATGAACGAACTGCTTTGACGCGGGTCGATATTGAACTTGCCCAGTCTCAAGGCTGAGAAAACAGCTATGAGAAATGCAGTGTAAGGCATATATTCTGCTATGGGTAACAGGAAATCGGGATAATGTACTTCTTTAAATAAAGAGAAAACAATGGCGGCAGGTGCAAAACCGAATGTTATATCATCTGCCAGTGAATCCAATTCTTTTCCCAATGGTCCCGAAACTTTAAGCAGACGTGCCAACATCCCGTCGAAGAAATCAAATACTGCTCCTATGATAATAAAGGTAATCGCCAGTTCATAGTTTCCTTTAAATGCCATTACACTGGCAATACAGCCGGAAAATAAGTTGCAACAAGTAACAGTGTTGGGTATGTGGCGTGTAATACAATTTGCCATTAGGTCTTTTTTTATTTTAGTTTAGCAATGACGGTTTCGTTTCCGACGGTTGCTTGTCCCATTTTGACACATACTTCAGTGCCCAGTGGCAGGTAAACATCTACACGTGAACCGAATTTAATAAATCCCATGTGCTCGTCAATGTAGCAGTCTTCTCCTACTTCTGCGTAAGTGACAATACGGCGTGCGATGGCTCCGGCAATCTGGCGCGCCATAACGGTATGTCCTTCGGGAGTCTCGATAACCACCATGGAACGTTCATTTTCCGTGCTGGCTTTCGGAAGCCATGCTTTCATGAACTTACCATTGTGATGATCTACATGTTTTACTACTCCGTCCACCGGATACCAGTTGGCGTGAACATTCACAATACTCATAAAAATGGAAATCATTAAACGGCGGTCATGAAAATATTCATGTTCGTCCACTTCCTCGATTACTACTATCCTGCCATCGGCAGGTGCAACAACTACTTTTTCGGTATCGTGTTCGAACAGGCGGATAGGACAACGGAAAAAGTTCACCATCAGCAAATAGATGATGATACTTGCAGTTGCCAATAGATAGAACAGGATTTTGCAGTCAAATGCCCAAAATACCAATGCATTTATGCCTGCCAGTAATAGAGCACTTGCAATTAAAATCTCCGTTCCTTCTCTATGTAGTCTTATTTTCTTTAATTTCTTCAGTCGGTTCATGATATAAGAAAACCAATTATCGTGCAAAAATATACTTATTTTGAAAACCCTGCAAATAAAAGTTGTTAGAAATGCCTATTTCTGTCTCTTTTAAGATAAAAAAAGCGAATGTTGATAACTTCTTCTTTATCTTTTTGCAGGTTTTGTGAAAGCGGAGTATCTTTAACCGAATTTTTAGGAGAGAAGAAATTATGCAGGATTTTGTCCATTTACACGTCCATACCCAGTATTCTATTCTTGACGGACAAGCGTCTATTCCACGTTTGGTCGATAAGGCGATTGCTGACGGTATGAAAGGAATAGCAGTCACCGACCATGGTGATATGTTCGGTATCAAGGAATTCTTTAACTATGTAAATAAGAAGAATGGAGGAACCAACGGCGAGATAAAGGATTTGAAGAAGAAGATAGCCGGGCTGGAAAAAGGTACGGTGGAATGTGAGAATCCCGAAGCTGAATTGGCAGTATGCAGGGAGCAACTGGAAGCGGCGAAGAAAAAATTATTCAAGCCTATTTTTGGTTGTGAAATGTATGTGGCACGCCGCCGTCTATTTAATAAGGAGGGGAAACCGGATCAAAGCGGTTATCACTTGGTGGTGCTTGCCAAGAATGAAAAAGGCTATCATAATCTTATCAAGTTGGTATCTAAGGCATGGACGGAAGGATTTTATATGCGTCCGCGTACCGACCGTGTGGAATTGGAGAAATATCACGAGGGACTGATTGTCTGTACGGCTTGTATTGCCGGTGAAGTGCCTAAGAATATCATTGCCGGAAAGTATGAAGAGGCTGAAGAGGCTATCCAATGGTATAAACGCGTTTTTGGCGATGACTTTTATCTGGAGTTGCAGCGTCATAAGGCCACCGTACCCCGTGCCAATCACGAAGCGTATAAACTGCAACAGATTGCTAATGAGAAACTGATAGAGTATTCCAAAAAATATAATGTGAAGCTGGTGTGCACCAATGACGTTCACTTTGTAGACGAGGAGAATGCCGAAGCACACGACCGTTTGATTTGCTTGAGTACGGGAAAAGATTTGGATGACCCCAACCGTATGCTTTACTCCAAGCAGGAATGGATGAAGACGCGTGCGGAAATGAATGAAATCTTTGCCGATGTGCCCGAAGCGCTGTCTAATACGGTAGATATTTGTGACCAGGTGGAGTTTTACAGTATCGACCATGCTCCGATTATGCCTACTTTTGCCATTCCGGAGGACTTTGGAACAGAGGAAGAGTATAGGAAAAAGTACACGGAAAAGGATTTGTTCGATGAATTTACGCAGGATGAAAACGGCAATGTGGTGATGAGCGAGGATGCTGCTAAGTCCAAAATAGAAAAATTGGGCGGCTATGATAAGCTTTACCGTATTAAGCTGGAAGCGGATTATCTGAAAAAACTCGCATTGGAAGGAGCTCACAAACGCTATGGAGAAGTGCTGAGTGAGGAGGTGCAGGAACGAATCAAGTTTGAGCTTCATATTATGAAAACCATGGGTTTCCCGGGTTACTTTTTGATTGTGCAGGACTTTATTCGTGCAGCCCGTGAGGAACTGGATGTATCAGTGGGACCGGGACGTGGTTCTGCTGCCGGCTCGGCAGTGGCCTATTGCTTGGGTATCACTAAGATTGACCCTATTGCTTATGATTTGCTGTTCGAGCGTTTTTTGAATCCCGACCGTATCTCTTTGCCTGATATCGATGTGGATTTTGATGATGACGGACGCGGACGTGTGTTGAACTGGGTAACGGAAAAGTATGGTCAGGAAAAAGTGGCCCATATCATTACTTATGGTACAATGGCAACAAAATTGGCCATCAAGGATGTTGCCCGTGTACAGAAGCTGCCGTTGTCGGAGTCCGACCGTTTGTGTAAGCTGGTTCCCGACAAAATACCAGATAAAAAAATGAATCTGCCCAATGCCATTGCATACGTTCCCGAGTTGCAGGCGGCAGAAGTGTCACCCGACCCCATTTTGCGCGATACGATTAAATATGCCAAGATGTTGGAAGGGAATGTCCGCAACACGGGAGTGCACGCGTGTGGCACTATTATATGTAGGGATGATATAACGGATTGGGTTCCGGTAAGTACGGCCGATGATAAAGAAACCGGAGAGAAAATGCTGGTTACCCAATATGAAGGTTCGGTGATTGAGGATACCGGTTTGATTAAAATGGACTTCCTTGGGTTGAAGACTTTGTCTATCATCAAGGAGGCGGTAGAAAATATCAAGCACAGTAAGGGAATTGTGTTGGATATTGATGAAGTCGATATTGAAGATCCGGCAACTTATGAATTATATAGTGATGGACGGACAATCGGTACTTTCCAATTCGAGTCTGCCGGTATGCAGAAATACTTGCGTGAACTCGAACCGAGTACTTTTGAAGACCTGATTGCCATGAATGCCCTTTATCGTCCGGGTCCTATGGACTATATTCCTGACTTTATCGACCGTAAACACGGGCGTAAACCTATTGAGTATGATATTCCTATCATGGAGAAATACTTAAAGGACACCTATGGCATTACAGTGTATCAGGAACAGGTCATGCTGCTGTCACGTTTGCTGGCTGATTTTACTCGCGGTGAGTCTGATGCTTTGCGTAAAGCGATGGGTAAGAAACTGCGAGACAAGCTGGATCACATGAAGCCGAAGTTTATTTCGGGAGGTCAGAAGAATGGGCATGATCCGAAAGTGCTTGAAAAGATTTGGGCGGACTGGGAAAAGTTTGCATCATACGCATTCAATAAATCGCATGCCACCTGTTACTCGTGGGTAGCTTATCAGACAGCTTATCTGAAAGCCAACTATCCGGCAGAGTACATGGCGGCTACCATGAGCCGGAATATTTCGAACATTACTGAAATCACGAAGCTGATGGACGAAAGTAAAGCGACCGGAATCATGACCAAAGGTCCGGATGTGAACGAAAGTTATCTGAAGTTCTCAGTAAACCGCAAGGGGGATATTCGTTTTGGTTTAGGAGCCATCAAGGGCGTAGGAGAAAGTGCTGTTCACTCTATTTTGGAGGAACGGGAGAGAAACGGAGAATATAAAGATATCTTTGATTTCGTTCAGCGTGTAAACCTCTCGGCTTGTAACCGTAAGAATATTGAAAATCTGGCTTTGGCAGGTGCGTTTGACAGTTTTCCCGGCATCAAGCGTGAAGATTTCTTTGTGAAGAATGCCAAAGATGAAACTTTTACGGAAGTATTGGTACGCTATGGAAATAAATATCAAATGGATAAGGCTGCCGCATCCAACTCTTTGTTTGGCGGTGAGAACCAGATAGAAGTAGCGACTCCCGAAATAGTTCCGGCACCGACATGGGGAGATTTGGAACGTCTCAACAAGGAGCGTGATTTGGTAGGAATTTATCTTTCGGCCCATCCATTGGATGAGTATGCTGTTATCTTGGAGAATGTATGCAATACCCACATGATTGAATTGACCGATCTGACTCCGCTTCAAAACAAAGATGTGACAATGGGAGGGATTGTGACCGGAGTCCGCGAGGGTTACACCAAGACCGGTAAGCCGTATGGTATTGCGAAAATAGAAGATTATAGTGGTTCTGCCGAATTTGCTTTCTTCGGTAATGAATGGGTGGAAAAGAAAAACTTTTTCATGAACGGCATGTTCTTATTTTTAAGAGGAAAATGTCAGCCGAAGCAGTGGCGTCAGGAGGAATGGGAAATAAAGATAAACTCAATTGAACTTCTGCCTGAGGTGAAAGAAAAGATTATTGAAAAGTTGACGGTGACAGCACCTCTGTCTGCCATTGATGAAGAGATGATTGAAGAATTTACGGCTTTGGTGAAGGCAAATCCCGGTAATGCGGAACTTTATTTCCACGTACAGGATGAAGATGGACAGATGTATGTCAATTTGATGTCTCGCGTGGTAAAGATTGCAGTTCAAAAAGATATAATGACATATTTAAAGAGCCAACCAATGCTCTCCTATAAAATAAATTAGTATATTTGCGCAATTAACAGTTTAAACTATAAGCATATTACAATTATGGCACTAGAAATTAAAGATAGCAATTTTGATGAATTGCTGAATGCAGGAAAACCGATGGTAGTTGACTTTTGGGCAACATGGTGTGGACCTTGTAAAAAGATTGCTCCGGATGTTGAAGCTTTGGCTGAACAGTACAAAGATCAGGTGGTTGTCGGTAAATGTGATGTTGATGACAATGATGAATTGACAGGTCGCTTTGGTGTACGCAACATTCCTACTGTTCTTTTCATTAAGGATGGCAAGGTGCAGGACAAGACTGTCGGTGCAGTTACTAAAGCAGAATTGGAAGAAAAGCTGAAAGCTTTACTTTAATCAAAAAGAATATTCACCTCTTTAATACATTATGGCTATGGGAATTGAAGACGATTTCTTATTGGAAGATGAGGATGATGCAAAAACGATAGAATTTATCAAAAACTATCTGCCTCAGGAATTGAAGGACAAGTTCACGGATGATGATTTGTATTACATCCTCGACGTGATTGTTGACTATTACACCACCAGTGGTTGTCTGGATGTAGAGCCGGATGCGGAAGGATACATTAACATCGATCAGGATGAAATCGTGAATTACGTAGTCAAAGAAGCTGCGAATGACGGTATGGGCCCTTATGAAGCCGATGATGTGTTCTTCGTGGTGCAGGGTGAAATGGAATATGGAAATTCTTTGGGACAAGTAGACTGATACTTGCCTTTTTGATAGAACAATAAAAAAGTGAATGCGCATCTCCTTTATATAGAGGGTGCGCATTCTGTATATTATAATCGTTTTATTTCTTCTGCTACAGCTCCTTTCCCTTTGTATTTGCTCTTTGCCGTATTGAATTTGTAACGGTTATGGGTATATTCGGAACCAAATGAGAATGTACCTTCAGTCCATGGCCTATCTACTGCATAGGTAGGGCGGTTCAGGTATTTCTTTAACTTTATCATACGATACCTTGTACATTGAGGAAGAAGTAAACGCCGGTGGCTATCATCATCAGTCCTAATAAAGCGTAAAATAAGCGTGCACGTTGGCGGCCTACGTTGTGGACAATAAATTGTGTATTATGTGCGGTGAAAAACCATTCCCAGTTGAGTAAGGAAGCTAGGATGGCAAGTAAACCTACCAATACGAATATTCCTTGTATAATATAATGTATTCCCATTTTTGTATAGTGTCATTGTAAGTAAGGAACACATGGCTCCTTATTATGAACTCCGCCATGGGAGTGTGTCAAAACTAAACCGGTCTATCCCATCGCCAGCTGTAGGGGCAGGGTTTGCCTGCCCGAAGACCCAAAGCAAACTGTTTCCGGGCGAGTGAACCTCGCCCCTACGAACTAAATGACAGCATTGTCCACGTTTTGACATACCCCCCCCGACGAGATGATAATTATCTTTAGCTTTATCTGCTTCCCGAAGGAACTTTTTTATTCTGCTGTTTCAAAATGGATTTTGCGGCTTCCGTCTTCCAGCTCATCGATATAAACTTTCACGGCATCGCCCGGCAAAACGTCTTCTATCAACTCCGGCCATTCGATAAAGCAAAGCGCACCGCTGTAAAAATAATCTTCATACCCCATATCATATACTTCTTCCAGTTTCTTGATACGGTAAAAGTCAAAATGGTAAATCAGTTCGCCTGCCTCTTCCGAACGATATTCGTTGACGATGGCAAATGTAGGCGAGTTGATGACATCGGTTACTCCCAGTTCTTCACATACAGCTTTGATGAACGTCGTTTTACCGGCCCCCATCTTTCCATAGAAAGCGAAAACGGTGTTGTCTCCCATGGCTGCGATAAACTGTCGGGCAGCTTCGTGGATAGAGTCTAAAGAATTGATTTTGATTTCCATATGATTGTTTGTTTTAACTTCTTTATTATTTATCGGGTATGTCTGCAAAGATAAATGCTTTTCCCCACTTTGCAAAGTGCATACACCAGAATAGAGAAAAATATGATGGCGGCTCCTGAAGGAACTTGTAGTTTATAAGAAATGACCAGTCCTCCCAGGCAGCCGATGTATCCGATAGCGATGGAAAGCCAAATGATGCGCTTGAAACTGTGAGTGAACAGGTTGGCGGTCATCTGTGGCAACGTCAGCAGTGAGATGGCAAGGACAATGCCCACCATGCGCAGACAGGAGACGATGGTAAGTGCGATGAACATCATCAGCAGATACTCAAAGATGGCGACGGGAATGCGTTGCGAACGGGCAAACTCGCGGTCGAATGCTATATAGATAATAGGATTTAAGAAGAGGGTGAAAAATAGTATCAATAAGACCGAAAGGGTAGCCAGCATCCAGATATCTGTCGGCGTGATGGTAAGGATATTACCAAAAAGAAAAGCCGAAAGGTCGGGGGTGAAACCCGGTGCAAGGAAACTGAAAATGATACCTACTGCCATGCCGAATGTCCAGAAGACGGCAATGGCGGAATCTTCGCGCATATCTTTTCGCTTGCTCAGCCACTCTACTCCGAAAGCAGACAAAACGGAAAATACGGCAGCCGACAGAAGAGGGGAGATACCGGCATACAGCCCCAGCCCGATACCGCCGAAGGAGGCATGAGTGATGCCGCCGCTGATGAACACCAGACGGCGTGTCACAATGTAGGTACCTATGATGCCGCAGGCGATGCTGGCAAACAAACTTCCCAACAGGGCATGCCGGAAGAAAGTATAATGTAAAAGTTCTAATATATCCATTTGGGTTTGTTTATTAACTTTTTCTGTCGGGGCGATTCCGAGGGGAAGGGGATTATTTGAATCTCCGTTCTCCTACTATCAGGAACAGTTCGTCTTTCAATTCGTCCGGCAATTCGATACCCCGAAGCTGTAAACTGCGGCTCCATCCCGCCACTTCGTCTTCCTTGCAGGTATACATCACCTCGCGAAACTCTTCAATTTCTTCTTCACTGTATCCGTCGGAAGAATGTCCGCGGAAGCGGTCTAATTCCTCGTCGTCATAATATTCTACCTTTTTGCTTACGGCGGCCAGCAGACTTTCTTTTTCGCATATTTCATGTTGTCCGCAACATTCGGCATCCGCTTCCACTATTTCGGGCGCAGCCTGCAGTTCACCGCTTTCTATCTTCTTTTGAATCTTTTTGTTTCGTGCATAGCCTACTGCCATGGCAATGGCGGTCAGGACGATTAATCCGATAATGAGTATCCACATGTTTTTATACCTCCTTTATTATGAAACCTGCTTGTCTCAAATCTTCCCAATAGCGGGGGTAGGATTTGGAGACTACTTGAGGATTGTTTATTAATATTTCGGGTAATGCCAGACAGGTAGGGGCAAATGCCATTGCCATGCGATGGTCTTCATACGTGTCGATGGCAGGATGTTCTTCGGTCGTGCATCTTTCTCCTTCCCATGAGAGAACAGAGCCGTCAGTTTCATGGAGTATATACCCCAGTTTCCTCATTTCCGTTATCAGTGCAGCCATGCGGTCTGTTTCTTTGATTTTCAAACTTTGCAGGCCGGAGAAGCGGAAAGGGATATTTAGTAACGCACAAGTCACAACAAATGTTTGTGCCAGGTCGGGTTGGTTGATAAAGTCGTAATCCAGCCTTTCCACACTCTTGCCATTCTTTTTCAAAATGACGGCCTTGTCTTTGTATATGGTTTCTACTCCCAGTGAGCGGAATATTCCGGCTACTTGGCTGTCACCCTGATAGCTGTCCTTGAAAAGTCCGGGCAGCGTGACTTCCGCTTCTTTCGACAAGGCTACTATCTGATACCAGTAAGATGCGGCACTCCAGTCACTTTCCACATAGAAAGGAATGGAATGGTAGGCTTGCGGCTCTACCTTGAGCCGGTGGTCGTCTGTCCATTCCGCACGAACACCGAAATCGTTCATCAGTTGCAAAGTCAGGTTGATGTAGGGGCGTGAGATGATATCGCCTGTCAACCGGATGGTCAGTCCGTTTGTCAAAACGGGGGCTATCATTAATAAAGCGGAAATATATTGGGAACTTACGTTGCCGGGAAGACTGATAGTGTCTTTTCTTAATTCCCGCCCTGTGATGCGTAATGGGGGGAAGCCGTCATTGGCTACATATTCTATATCTGCACCCAATTCGCGTAAAGCGTTGACCAGCACTTGTATCGGACGTTGCTGCATACGCTCCGTTCCGGTGATGATTCGTGTGCCGGGTGTCACCGATAAATAGGCAGTGAGAAAGCGCATGGCTGTTCCGGCAGCCATAATGTCGATGGTTTCTTTGTCATCGTTCAAAGCGCGTATCATTACCCGGGTATCATCGCAGTCCGATAAGTTTTCGGGATGGTGTGTTCCGTTGCCTAATGCATTGATGATAAGTGCACGGTTACTGATACTCTTGGAAGAGGGTAATTGGATAGTTGTATGTATCTTAGCGGGTGCCGTTACTTTTATTTGCATCATACCTTATATATAATAATGTGTATCGGAGTGCAAAGTTAGGAATATTATCTTAATACTTGATACGTTGGAGGATAAAAAGAATGTTCTTTTAAGGAGAAGGGGAACCGGAGCGGGACGGAGCAAGAAAATCGGGCGGAAAGATTCCGCCCGTCAGTATAATGCTTTTCACAAAGCTCCCATGCTGATAATTTATAGTAAAGTTAAGCTATAGTAATGCCGGTATCCAGGTAAACATCCTGAATGGTGTGAAGCAGTTCTACTCCTTCATTCATTGGTTTCTGGAACGCTTTGCGACCGCTGATAAGTCCCATGCCTCCGGCGCGTTTGTTCACAATGGCTGTGATGACCGCATCTTTCAGGTCGGAACTTCCATGTGATTCTCCACCGGAGTTAATCAGCCCTACACGTCCCATATATCCGTTGGCTACCTGATAACGGCAGAGGTCGATGGGATGTTCGGAAGTCAGTTCTGTATAAACTTTATCGCTGGTTTTGCCGAACTTGATAGCTGTGAATCCGCCATTGTTGACCGGAAGTTTCTGCTTGACAATGTCCGCTTTGATAGTGACTCCCAAGTGGTTGGCCTGCCCTGTGAGGTCGGCTGCCGCATGATAGTCCACACCGTCTTTCTTAAAGTCATTATTGCGGAGATAACACCATAAAATGGTGGCCATACCCAGTTCGTGTGCATATTCGAATGCTTCGGCTATTTCGACCAACTGGCGGCGGCTTTGTTCAGATCCGAAATAAATAGTGGCGCCTACAGCTACCGCTCCCATATTCCATGCTTCCTTGACCGTACCGAACATCACTTGGTCGTAGGACGTGGGATAGGTCAGCAGTTCATTGTGGTTCAGTTTGACGATAAACGGAATTTTATGGGCGTATTTGCGAGCTACCGCGCCCAAAACTCCGAAAGTGGAGGCAACTCCGTTGCATCCGCCTTCAATGGCCAGTTTGACGATATTCTCAGGATCGAAATAAAGAGGATTCGGAGCGAATGAAGCTCCGGCAGAATGTTCGATACCCTGGTCTACAGGGAGGATGGAAACATATCCGGTGTTGGCCAGTCGTCCGTGTCCCAATAAAGTTTGCAGGCTGTTCAGCGTGCGGATATTTCTGTCCGAATTAATCCACACCTTGTCGATGGTATCGGCCGAAGGCACATGGATGAGTGACTTATCTATTGTTTTACAAGTATGGCCCAGGTAATATTCGGCCCGGTTGCCAAGTAAATCTATTATTTTATTCATAAAGTAATTGTTGTTAAAGTTTGGTTATTTCTTTTTTCCTTGATTGGCCACTGCTTCCATTAGCTTCTTTATCTCTTCCGGATCTCCCAGAAAATAGTCATTCTTCAGATTCAATTTATCATCAAATTCAAAGACATAAGGAACGGCAGTCGGGAGGTTGAGGTGTACAATCTCTTCATCGGGAATGTTTTTCAGATATTTAATGATACCTCTCAGGCTGTTGCCGTGAGCCACCACCAGCAGTTCGTCTTCCGTTGTCAGAGTGGGGAAGATAATACACTTCCAATAAGGCAGCATGCGTTCGATGGTATCTTTCAAAGACTCGGTGCGGGGCAAGTCGCAGTCGGGAACTTTCTTGTAGCGGGTCTCGCGGATAGGATTGCGCGAATCGCTTTCTTCCAATGCATGCGGTGCCACATCAAAACTGCGGCGCCATATCAGGACTTGTTCTTCTCCGTATTTAGAAGCTGTCTCACTCTTATTCAAACCCTGCAGCGAGCCATAATGCTTTTCGTTCAGGCGCCAGCTTTTTTCTATGGGAATCCAATCCAAGTCCATTTTGTCGAGCACACAGTTGAGTGTCTTGACAGCCCTTTTCAGGAAAGACGTATACGCCTTGTCAAAGTGGAATCCCTCTTCCTTCATCAGTTCGCCGGCTTTGTGGGCATCGGCTATTCCTTTCTCCGTCAAGTCCACATCCGTCCAGCCGGTGAATCGGTTTTCTTTATTCCATGTACTTTCTCCGTGCCGGAGTAATACTATTCTTTTCATATTCGGTTCTCCTTTCTTGTTACCTTAAAATCGTATGGCTGATATCGGCAAAGTTACTTGCCATTATTTTCATAATCAATACCTACTGATTATGAATTTAACAATGGCGGAGAACGATTTGTTTACTCCCGGTCACTAAATTCAAAGGAGAGTTGCTCCCATCTTTCCTTTTCCACCGTCCCTTCTCTCTCTTCCTTGGGGTTGGATACGGACAGACCGATGAGGCGGATGGGATGATTGGAATAGTCTACTTCTTTCAACAGTTGTTTGGCGAGCGGCAGTATCTTGTCGAGGGTATGCAGTTCATGCGGTCGGGTGATGCTGCGCGTGATTTGGCTGAAGTCGTGGAATTTGATTTTCAGTGTCAGTGTATTGCCGGCAAAGCCGTTGCGCTTGAGACGTTCCACCAGTTCGGTGGTCACATGGTAAAGTTCAATGATGGCAGACGAAGGGATGGAAATGTCTTTTTCCAATGTATGTTCACACCCCACGGATTTTCGGATGCGTACAGCTTCTACGGGGCGCAGGTCTATTCCCCGGGCAAAGTCGTAATAAAGTTGTCCGGCTTTACCGAATTGGCGTGTCAGCATTTCAAGGGTACAGGTCTGTAATTCCCTGCCGCTATGTATGCCGATGGAATGCATCCTTCGGGCGGTGACAGGCCCTACTCCCCAAAAAGATTCGATGGGCAGCCGGGAGATGAATTCCAAAGCCTGGTCGGGGTGGATGGTGCACAGTCCGTCGGGCTTGCGATAGTCGGAAGCCACTTTAGCCAGGAATTTATTGTATGACACACCTGCCGAAGCTATCAGTCCCAATTCTTCGCGTATTTGCTTCTTTATTTCTTTGGCAATGTCGACCGCCAAAGGGATGTCGGTCTTGTTTTCCGTCACATCCAGAAAAGCTTCATCCAGCGAAAGAGGCTCGATGATATCGGTATAGGTGTGGAAGATTTCATGTATCCGACGCGATACTTCTTTATATACATCCATTCTGCCGTGCACGAATATCAATTGCGGACACAGCCTTTTTGCCTTTTGGGACGACATGGCCGAACGTACTCCATAGCGGCGTGCCTCGTAACTGGCGGCAGCCACTACGCCCCGTTCTTCCGCATGGCCCACAGCCAACGGCTTCCCCCGTAGTTCCGGATTGTCTCTCTGTTCGACGGAAGCATAAAAGGCATCCATATCGATATGTATGATCTTACGTTCGGACATATTTTGACTTTGCGTGGCAAAGGTAGAAAAATATATCTGTAATTTAAGGGAAAGACACGGAAGAACTACTGTTTTAATAGTGCTTCTTCTTTATGATATTGTGTATTCGGCAACGTACATTTACCGGATTTTCTCCATCATTTATAAATGACATTGAATTCGTAAATGGATGGCGGTGCAGATGCTTTCAATATGTTCAGGCGTATTTGTGAAGTGCGGTAACTGTAAGGGAAATGAATGACCTTACAGTCGCCCATGGGGACATCCGAACGGTAAATAGTTTCCCACTCCCCGTCTTTCCATATTTCTATCTGATAGTCCTTGATGCGGTTTGTTCTGTAGTTGGAGAAACCGTCTGCTCCGTTTTTGACGTCGCAATATTCAAAGATGCTGATTTTATTGAAAGGTTCTTTTTCGTCCAGCGTCAGGCTCAATGTCGCTACCGTGTCAGCGGCTGCCCATCGGGTTTGCATACCTCCGTCTGTGGCAAACTGTGCACCATATTTGTCCTCGTCATTGCCATAGGTGGAAGAGGCAGTTACGTTGCTGTTCAGTGAAATGAACTTTCCGTTGCGCGGCAAAGGCTTCCCTTTTTTAATACCTAACCGTTTGTTTAGTCCGATAATGGTGTTGGCTTCATGTTCGCGTATGCGTCCGGTTTGGTCGGGCGGAATGTTTACCACCAGTGTATTGTCATTGTCGGTACACCAATAAAACAGTTCTTCCAGTTCATCCAAATCGCGGACAGGCATAATGGATGACTTTTGGAACCAGTTCCATGCTTTGCTCAGGCAAAGGGTATGTTCAAAAGGCAGATAATAAGATTTGCCTTGATGCAAATATTGCTTTTTATCGGCTTTGTGGGCAATTTTAGGGTCCCATAAACGGAAATCGCTTGGAAAGTATTGGAACGTGTATTTATTGTCCACAATCATGGAGTCGGGGAGTGCGAATTTGCGTTCTCCTTCTTTCAGGACAATGGTGTGATTGACTCCTACGGCACATGTGGGTTGCAATTTCTTGATATGTGAGTAAATGCGGGGTAATTGCCACTCTTCCGGTTTCTTGTCCCATCCTCCGTCGAACCATATTTCCTGCACCGGTCCGTAATGGGTCAGCAGTTCGGTCAGTTGATTCTGCATATAGTCAATGTATTTGCCAAAATCTTTCCCTTTGTATAAGGGTTCGTGGCGGTCCCACAATGAATAATAGATGGCAAATTGCAGACCGTATTTTTTGCAGGCTTTGGACACTTCACCCACCACATCCGTCTTGACGGGTGAGGAAGCTACATCGTAGTCGGTATATTTGCTGTCCCACAGGCAGAACCCGTCGTGATGCTTGGTGATGAGCAGAACATAGCGGAAACCGGCATCTCTGGCCACCCGTACCCATTGGTCGCAGTCCAACCGGGTCGGGTTGTAGGCGCTGACGGGGACAGTGCCGTCCGACCATTCGTCTCCCGAAAACGTGTTCACTCCAAAATGTATAAACATTCCGTATCCACGTTTCAGCATGGCTTTTTGAGTCTCATTCGGAGTATCCGAAGGGGTGATTTCCTGAGCGTATGTACACACTGTTGCAAAGAGCAGTGTGAAAAAGAAGATAAACTTGTGTGCTTTCATGTAACTAAATATTCTATTTTGTTTTGTTTCCCAAAAGTATATCTTTCTTGCTAAATAGGCTAATATATAATAAGAAAAATCAGCTCTTCTTTTGGTCTTGTTTATCTGCCGGACTGTTTACCTTATCTTTTGCCGGATGGAAAAAATGTATCACATGGGATTTCATTGCCACGAGTTTGTTTGTCAACGCACTCATCCACTCTGTCGGAAAGAATGGGTTTGTGTGTTCCTGCCCTCCCCATATCTTCTCCATTTGTTCGAATATGCTTTGAAGTGTTTTTATACGCTCTTCGTCACATCTTTTTTGATCTTTATATACCTTTACGATTTGCTTGTACAAGTCGACTGCTTTTGTATATCTTTCGAGTTGGGCTGTCAATAGTTGGTTGCGATAACAGCTGTCTTCGTATTTCGAGGCTAAATTGTGAATCCAAGAGCGGGACTGTTTGTTAAGTTTTGTAATGGCACTTTCCAATATGACAAGGACGGTGCTTTCATTCACTGACATTAGCCGGGCAATAGTATATATATCGGTTTGATTGGCAAACGCAAGGAATACTTTACGCTCGTTTTCTCCGAGCAACATGCTCAGTGCATGACTGACAATCTCGTTGACGGCTATAACCTGTTTGCTCAGTTTTTGTGTAAGGCCTCTTGTTGTGCTGTCCGTTTTCAATTTTTTCTTAGAGCGAAGCGCTTTTTGCAGAACATTTACCGGCGAGTCCTTTTGAGTCAGTTGCTTGAGCGCAAATCAGGCTGTCTTCATCCACAAGAATTACACCTGCAGCGTCGGAATAAACTACTTCGTGTGTTTCGAGTATATGAAGCATTTCTTTTTGGAAGATGCCATATTTTTTCATCAGTATTCTGATTCCTTTCCAGTTAGTTATATTGCTGTTTTTTAGGTTAAGAGAGGATAAAACAAAGATATAACTATTTAAGGAAATATTGTCTTATTTAGATTAAAAACTTTCTGTTTTTTTGAAGAGTTTGCCCGAAGCTGGAATACATGGCGTTTGGAACTCCCTAAGTCGTTCCATTAGTCGGAGTAAGCGTTTTCATCCTTTCGATTATGCCTTTCTGTCCGTCAGATTACTACAGTCTTCGGCAGTGGACTGTATAGTCCGCTACTGTAGACCGTACAGTCCATTGCAGTAGACTGTACAGTCTGCTGTCGGAGACTGTAATAATCTTCCGTTTAAAAGGCCTTGACTGACCCTACGAAACGGCTTACTCTTCCCTTTGTTTGTGATATATTATAAAGAAATAAAATAATATATTAGGCTGTTGCTGAAAAGAATCTGCTAATATCTCGAATTGTACAAATATAGATTATTTTTGTGTTATCAAAGAACGGTTATATGAATGTATAATTTGAAAAGGAATGTCCCCTAAGTTATCCGAAAGTGCCCCCAAAGTGTAACAAAAAGTAATTGCTATAAATGAAAAGGAGCTAAGTCATTGACTTAACTCCTTGATATTTACCAGTCGGGGTGACTGGATTCGAACCAGCGACCACACGCCCCCCAGACGCGTACTCTAACCGGGCTGAGCTACACCCCGAATTGCGAGTGCAAAGGTACGGCTTTCTTTTAAAATAGCAAATCTTTCGGCACTTTTTTTTAGAATAAAAAGCATTTTGTTTTATTGAACCCTATGTATCAGTTAGTTATTGTTTAGCTTTAAATCATACTTGATTACATGGATTCACGGTAAAAATCGAGCATATCCATGATTTCTTCCTTTGTGGCCGATTGGTTGATTTGAATGTCGCCCACGTCAGCCAATAAAGTAAAGTTGATTCTGTCGGCAATATTCTTCTTGTCATGTGTCATGAACTCATAAAGTCGGTCATAATGTTTGCAGTCGAATTCCAGTTTGCCATAATGCTCTTTGATGAATTGGAGGGTCTGGCGCAACTTGTCTTTGGGAAAACCTGTCTTGACGTGCGAGAAATATAGTTCGCAGACCATTCCCCAGGCAACAGCATAGCCGTGTAATACCGGATGATTGATTTCCAAAGCAAAACTTTCAAAAGCATGCCCCACTGTATGTCCCAAATTCAAAGCCTTGCGTATTCCGGTTTCATATGGATCGCATTCGACAATCTTCTCTTTGATTTGAACGGATTTGGCAACCAGTTTTTGCAATGCTTTATAATCTGTTTTGTTGAAGTCGAAATTCAATAATTCAGCCCAATGTTCCGGGGTGCTGATAAGTCCGTGTTTCAACATTTCTGCATAACCGGAAAGCAGATTGTGTAAATCCAGTGACTTTAAGAATTCACTGTCTATCAGTACAGATTCAGCCGGAGAGAAGACACCGATTTCATTTTTTAACCCATTGAAATTAATGCCGGTTTTTCCTCCCACGGAGGCATCTACCATGGCAAGTAAAGTGGTGGGGACATTGATATATTTAATGCCGCGCTTGAATGTTGAGGCTGCAAAACCACCCAAATCAGTCACCATTCCTCCGCCCAGGTTGACAAGCAGTGAATGGCGTGTAGCTCCTCGGTCGCCTAATTGTTTCCATACATAGGCCAAGGTGTCGAGGTTCTTATGGACATCTTCTGCGCCGATGCAAATCAGTTGCGCATCTTTCATGAAGCCGGCTTCTTGAATGAGCGGTATGCAGAGTTTGCGGGTATGCTCGTCAACCAGAATGAATAATTTGTCATACGTGCATTGGCTGATGGCATCAGCTAAATTCTCGTTTATACTGTGGCAGATAATAACCTTTTGTTTACTCATAACTTTTATATTTGCCTGCAAATTTAGGTAAAAAAGCAAAAAGATAGGCGTAGTTTGCTTGCAAATAATTACTTTTGTACGTTAAATGCTAAAATAATGAAAGGAATTCTACCCACTTATTGCAGAACCATGGGATATACTCTTTTAATCCTGTGTGTGTTCCTGCCATTGATGATGTTTATGTTTGGAATGATAAACGACAGTAACTTGTTGTTTACCAAAGCTTCTGTGAAGTTACTTATCTGGTTTTCTCTTTTCATGATATTTCTGGCAAAGGTGAAAAACGAGAATGAGGAAACAGCTAAAATCCGTGTTAAGGCCATTTGTTATGCCATTTATCTTTTAGGCATTTATTATATAGTGATGCTTGTCAGGGGAGTCTATGATGGAAACCTTGAAGAAGCCGATAATTCTATTGCTATTGTTTATATGGCTTTCAATGTACTTTGTCTGGAGTTTGGCATTCAAAAGAGTAAGGTAGACAAGCTTTTTAAAAAATAATCTTCTTTTCCGTTAAACCTTTTGAGTGTGGAAGTGTCCAAAGGACATTAGGCATTAAATCTCATTAGGAAAATAGAAAGATGAAGAAATTGATACTTTTGTTGTTACTGGTGTGTACCGGTACAACTCTCTCTTGGGCCCAGGGCAGCAAACGGGTCACGGTAAGCGGAACTGTAGTTGATGGAGATGACAAGAGTCCGATAGCACAGGCTACCGTACAGTTACTTTCTTTGCCGGATAGTACAATGGCAGTAGGAAATGTTACCAATAATAATGGTGTCTTCTCTGTGGCGGCTCGCCCCGGAAAATATGTTTTGAAGATTTCCTTTGTCGGTTATCTGACTCAGGAGAAGCCGTTGCAATTGACTGCCGGCAAGCCTTCTGTTAATGTAGGCACGGTGACTTTGCCCACAGATGATATTATGTTGGGTGAGGCGATTGTGGTGGCTGAGGCTCCTCAAGTTACCATTTCGGAAGATACAATCGGGTATAATGCATCCGCATATCGAACTCCCGAAGGAGCTATGCTGGAAGAATTGGTGAAGAAACTGCCCGGAGCCGAGGTTGATGAAGATGGAAATATCAAAATCAATGGTAAGGAGGTGAAGAAAATCATGGTGGATGGTAAGGAGTTTTTTGGCGGTGATGTGAAGACCGGATTGAAGAACTTGCCTGTCGATATGGTTGATAAATTGAAGACATATGATAAGAAATCTGATTTGGCACGTATTACCGGTATTGATGATGGTGAAGAGGAAACGGTACTGGACTTGACTGTCAAGAAGGGAATGAACCAGGGTTGGTTTGGGAATGTTGATTTGGCAGGAGGTACCGAAGACCGCTATATGGGACGTGCTATGATAAACCGTTTTTATGATAAAACTCAATTTTCTATTATCGGTTCTGCCAATAATGTGAACGACCAAGGATTTTCGGGTGGAGGCGGCGGCCCTCGCTGGAGACGTAATAACGGGCTGAATGCCACAAAAATGTTGGGCGCAAACTTTGCTACGGAAACGTCCAAATTGGAATTGGGGGGTAGTATGCGCTATAACTATCGTGATGCAGATATCATCAGCAGCGGTTATTCTCAACGTTTCTTGCAGAGCGGCAATTCTTATTCAAACACGAATTCAAACAATCGTAACAAAGTAAGTGATTTTAATGCGGATTTCCGTATGGAATGGAAACCCGATTCAATGACGAATATCATCTTTCGTCCTAACGTCTCTTATAATAAGACCGATGGGGCTACAATGAAAGAATCAGGTACTTTCAATGATGACCCTTATAATTATATTGCCAATCCAAACGATTATCTTAATTTTAATGATATGGATGGCAGTGATCCGTTACGCGACATTCGCGTCAATGCGACCAATGAACATGGCTTGTCGGATACTAAGAGTCTGTCTGCCAATGCGACTTTACAGGTGAACCGCAAGCTGAACAATAAAGGACGTAACATCACTTTCCGGGGGTCGTTTGGTTATGGCGATAACGACAATGATCAATATACCCAGTCGGAGACTCGTTATTATCAAATACATAATTATTTGGGAGGAGACTCTATCCAATATCGTAATCAATATATAACGATGCCGACCAAGAATTACAACTATACGGCACAGTTGACGTATAGCGAACCGATTGCTCGGGCTACTTTTCTGCAGTTCAGTTATCGGTTTCAATACAAAAATACTACGAGCGATAAGTCTACTTATGATTTGCAAGGTTTTCCTTGGGAAATCGGTGACGGACTGCCCGAAGGGTATGAAGCTGCGTATGTGGATAGTTTAAGCAAGGATGCCGAGTATAAATACTTTAACCATGATGTTTCTTTGGGTTTGCGTTTCATCCGCGAAAAGTATCAGATGAGTGTGGGAATGTCTTTGCAGCCGCAGAATACCAAACTTTCTTATAAAAAAGGAGCGTATATGGTAGATACCACTCGTACGGTCTTTAATTTTGCTCCGAATCTGGACTTCCGCTATCGTTTCTCTAAAGTGAGTCAGTTGCGTATCACTTATCGCGGACGCAGCAGTCAGCCGAGTATGGAAAACTTGTTGCCGATTGTTGATAACTCAAATCCGCTGAATATCCGTGTCGGTAACCCCGGCTTGAAACCTTCGTTTGCACATACCATGCGCGCATTTTATAATACATATAATGCTGAAAGACAACGTGGAATGGTGGCACACTTGATGTTTACCGCTACGCAGAACAGTATCAGTAACAGTACGCAGTATGATATGGAAACCGGTCGGACCATTGTTACTCCGCAGAACATTAATGGTAACTGGAATGCTTTCGGTATGTTCGGCTTCAATACCGCGCTGAAGAACAAGAAATTCACTATCAACTCTTTTGCACGTGCCAATTACCAGAATCAGGTGGCTTATCTTTATAATAAGGATACAAAGATGGATGACAAGAACACGACTACCGGTTTAACTCTGGCAGAGAATCTGAACGGTTCGTATCGTAACGACTGGTTTGAATTTTCTTTGAACGGTTCTATCGAATATACGGCAGAGCGCAGCAAATTACGCCCGGAAAACAATCAGAACCCTTATACATTTTCTTATGGAGCAAGTACTAATGTCACTCTTCCCTGGCAAATGACTTTGTCCACCAATATCACTAATCAGTCAAGAAGAGGATATAATGATGCCAGTTATAATAATAATGAGTTGATATGGAACGCTCAGATAGCACAAAACTTGCTTAAAGGGGCTGCAACTATTAGTTTTGAAATGTATGACATTTTGAAACAACAGAGCAATATCAGCCGTTCATTGTCTGCCGATATGCGTTCGGTTACAGAATACAATAGTATCAATAGCTACTGTATGCTTCATTTTATTTATCGTTTGAATATCTTTGGAAGTAAGGGGGCACGCGATAAAATGATGAACAGCAGACGAGGCTTCGGAGGTCCGGGATTTGGTCCCGGCGGACATAGAGGACGCCCATTCTAAAATAAGCATGGAAGAATCTTTTCCCAATCTATATTGTTATAGGTTGGGATTTTTTTTATATGTTTGCTGACGTGTAAATTAGAGTTATGATAGAATGGAGCATATTTAATGAAATATTTACTGTTGCTTTTAACCTGCTTTACTTCTTGATTATTATTGGCACTATTATGATAGTGGTGCTTGATAATCGTAATCCGGTTAAAACAATGGCGTGGGTACTTGTGCTTTTTTTCCTTCCGATTGTCGGACTTATCTTCTATTTCTTTCTTGGTCGGAGCACACGTAAGGAAAAGCTGATTGGCCGTAAAGGGTTTACCCGTCTGATTAAGCGTCCGATGGCAGAATATCAGGCTCAGAAAGCTTTTAAATGTCCTGAAGATCAGCACCAATTGATGCACTTCTTCAGAAATGTGAATAATGCCTTGCCCTTTGAAGGTAACAAAACGGAGGTCTATACAGACGGGTTGTCTATGCTGCAATCATTGATGAAAGCAATCAGTAAGGCAAAGCATCATATTCATTTAGAGTTCTATATATTCGAAGATGACCCTGTGGGCAGGTTGTTGCGTGATTTATTGATTGATAAGGCTCGTGAAGGAGTTGAAATCCGTCTGTTGTATGATGATGTAGGCTGCTGGAAAGTTCCTCATCTCTTTTATGATGAGATGAGAGGTGCCGGTATTGAGGCACGTGGTTTTCTGAAGGTTCGCTTCCCTGTTTTTACGAGCAAGGTGAATTATCGTAATCACCGTAAGATAGTGGTGATTGACGGGAAAGTTGCCTTTACGGGAGGAATGAACATTGCTTTGCGTTACATGAAGGGGTTTCAATGGGGGATTTGGCGTGATACACATATTAAGATAGAGGGGAAAGCTGTATATGGGTTGCAAACGGCTTTTTTGACAGATTGGTATGTGGTGGATCGTACTCTGATTACTTCTTCCCGCTATTTTCCCGAGATGGATAGTTATGGCAATGCTTTGATGCAGATTGTGACTTCCGATCCGGTAGGGGAGTGGCGGGACATTATGCAGGGACTGTTGATAGCTATCAGCAGTTCACGCAAATATTTTTATATCCAGACTCCTTATCTGCTGCCTACCGAACCTATATTGATGGCTCTGAAAACGGCTGCCCTTGCCGGTGTGGACATTCGCATCATGATACCGGAGCGTGCTGATACGCGCTTGACTCATTTGGCTTCTCTTTCTTATTTGGACGATATGATGCGTGCCGGTGTGAAGATATATCTCTATCAGAAGGGTTTTCTTCATTCCAAATTGATAGTGAGTGACGATACTCTTTCTACAGTTGGCTCTACCAATATGGACTTCCGAAGCTTTGAACATAACTTTGAGGTCAATGCTTTTATGTATGATCGCACCTCTGCACTAATTCTGAAAGAGATTTTCTTGAAAGACCAAAAGGACGCCTTCCTATTGCAGAGAAAACAATGGATAAAGCGTCCGTGGTATCAAAAGGTACAAGAATCTACTATTCGGCTTCTGGCACCGTTGCTCTAAAAAAGGAGAAATTGACGCTGCCGTATATGCGGCGTTCAATGAAATGAGGATCATCCTCAAAGTTTTGATCTTTTCCGTGTTCCAATACCAACAAGCCGTTTTCCTTTAGCAGACCGTTTTCGAAAATATGGCCGGGAATACTTTGCAAGTCTTTTAATGCATAGGGGGGATCGGCAAAGATGAAGTCAAATTGTTCACTGCATTTCTCTATGAACTTAAAGGCATCTGCACGGACAGGAAAACACTTATCGGTTTTTACTTCACGCATGACTTGAGAAATGAAAGACAGGTGTTGAGGGTCTTTTTCTACCGAGATTACTTTGTCGCAACCGCGAGAGACTAACTCGATGCTGATACTTCCTGTCCCGGCGAAAAGATCAAGTGCAGTTACTCCATCTTCAAAGTCGAAATAGTTATTACTTAGTACGTTAAACAGATTCTCTTTTGCGAAGTCTGTTGTAGGGCGTGCTTTGAAACTGTTGGGCACGTCAAATCGGCGTCGTTTGTATATTCCACTAATTACTCGCATAAAATTAGAGTTTGCATATCAAAAGGTATATCTTCAATTTTGCTTATCTCAGAACGGTTGAACTCAGCTTTCGGATTAATGATAAATACTTGGCGCAGATACTTGCGCAGTCCGGTCAACAATCCTTCTTTATCTTTAAATTTTCCGGTCAGTTGCAATTCATCTTTTTCTTGGTTGTAGCCCAATTGTTGCCATATGTATAATAGGTAATATATACAGTCGGCTGTTTGTTTGCAAGGAAATGAGTTTATTAATAATAGTTTGCCTTTGTCATAGCAGTATACTTCTACCAAATGTTTGCGGACGTGAGCATAGAGCTTTTTACTATTACCCAATCTGCTTTTTTGCGCAAAGTATTCTGTCAGCGGACTGACCGTTGAGAAGAAACGTGCGGTGGGGAAGTGTTCTGTCAACAATTGATGGGCATGTTTGTCCATGGCAAACAGAATCACTACATTGCTTTTGCCCAATACATTGCATAGCACAATCTCATTATTAACCTTTGGAAAATTATGATAAAATAATGTATCTATCTGTTCGTCTTCGAATAAATCAAAAGGAACAGGAGTGAATCGGGGAGAGTCTACCAAAATGTTTATCCGTTTATAAGGATACTTTAATGCTTCTGTACTTGTTAGCATCTCTTTGATATTGGCAGTCATGGAACAGGAAGCATTGACCGTATAAGAGTCGAAACAGAAGCTGTTCTCTCCCAACGGATTGTAGATAGAAAAAGAAAATCCATCCGCACTGAGGCGGATGGATAATGTATATTGTTCCGATTTGGTAAAATCGATACGTTCAGTCATTCTTATTCCCAGTTACCTGCGTTGTTGTTAGGCTGTTCGATATCACCAACTCTCAAACCGCAGTATTTGCCAAGTTTGCTCTGAAGGTCTTTCAAGTTAGCCAATTCCTGTGCATTCAAACCGCTTAGATATGTTTCATATGGAGTTTGTGCCTGGAATAAGTGCAAAGGAGCACCTGATTTGGTAGTATCGTTGCGGATAGCCATTTCAAATTGTGCACCGTTTCCGAAAGGTACATATCTCATAGAGTCTGCGTTGAAGCCTGCACCATAAATAGTGTCGGTTACAGCCACCCACATCGTATCACGTTTGAAGTTCATCAAACCTTCTTTTTCTACTTCTTTCCAGTTACCTGTTTTCTTTGCCTTGTTGATAATAGCCATAGCTTTCTTTTCAGTCATACCGGCTTCCAATTGAGCATCAGATAAAACTCCTTCTTTCTTTACGAATGGAAGTTTTGCTGTTTTAACAAAATCAATCAAAGTATCAAAGCTGGCAGTATATGCGCCTGCATGTAAATTACGGTATTCCAACTGTGCTTTACGGATGTCGATCAAGCGGGCAATAACTTGTTTTTCTCTAGCTTTTTTAGTGTTGTCAAAGTTGATCGGTCCCACGATGCTACCATAGCATACATAGATTAAACCGATAACGCAGGCAGCCAATACAATATTAATAACTGTTTTCATGATAAATATGTGTTTTTTTTAGTTTATATTCGCATCGCAAAAATAAAACAAATAAATCTAATAACGCACAGTTCAAGGAACTTTTTATTACGCAATTATGATTAATAGTTATTTAGTGCAGCAAATTAAGGGAAATTTTCTATATAAACCAACTTTAGAACAAGAAAAAGCTGTTAAATCTTTAGCAGATTTTCTTTTTTCCCGCCAACAGGATTCGGTTTTTCTTTTAAAAGGGTATGCCGGAACCGGAAAGACGTCTCTCATCGGGGCATTGGTCAAGACTTTGGATCAGTTGCAACAGAAGTGTGTTTTGCTGGCTCCCACCGGTAGAGCCGCAAAAGTATTTTCACATTATGCTAAACATTCTGCTTTCACGATTCATAAGAAGATTTACCGTCAGCGCAACTATTCTAATGACATGGACAACTTCTCTTTGGATGACAATCTGCATCAGCAAACTTTGTTCATTGTCGATGAGGCGTCGATGATAGCCAATGATGGTTTGTCGGGGGCAGCTTTCGGAACGGGACGTCTTTTGGACGACCTTATCCAATATGTATATGCCGGTACAGGGTGCAGGTTGATGCTGATTGGCGATACGGCACAGCTTCCTCCGGTGGGCGAAGAACAAAGTCCGGCGCTTTCTCCGGATGTGTTGAAAGGTTATGGTTTGGAGGTGTATGAAGCGCAACTCACTGAGGTGGTTCGCCAGATGCACGATTCAGGTATTTTGTGGAATGCCACGGAGTTACGTCGTTATATTTCGGAAGAAGTGTTCTTTGCGCTTCCTTCCATCCGTGTCGATGGCTTCCCGGATATTCGTATTATTCCGGGGAATGAACTGATAGAGGCTATCAATGACAGTTATGACCATGCTGGGATGGACGAAACCATTGTGGTATGTCGCTCTAATAAGCGGGCTAATATTTATAACAGGGGGATTCGTAACATGATTCTCTATCGTGAGGATGAATTGAACAGTGGTGATTTATTGATGGTGGCAAAGAATAATTATTTCTGGACGGAGCAGTGCAAGGAGATAGACTTTATTGCGAATGGCGATATTGCCGTAGTGCGTCGGGTACGTCGGGTGCGTGAAGCATACGGTTTTCGTTTTGCAGATGTTGTGTTGGCGTTTCCTGATTATGGTGATGTGGAATTGGAGGTTAAGCTATTGCTCGATACTCTCCATACCGATACTCCGGCGTTGCCTAAAGAACAGAACGACAGGCTTTTCTATGCGGTGCTGGAGGATTATGCCGATATCACCGTCAAGCGGGAGTGGATGAAGAAGATGAAGGCTGACCCTCATTACAATGCTCTGCAAGTGAAATATGCTTATGCGGTGACATGCCATAAAGCGCAAGGCGGACAGTGGAAACGTGTCTTCCTCGACCAAGGGTATATGACGGAGGATATGTTGACGCCCGATTATTTTCGTTGGCTTTACACAGCCTTTACCCGTGCCACCGAAACCCTTTATCTGGTGAACTGGCCGAAGGAGCAGATGGAATAGGGAAGGGAACGAAGTGAAGGACCTGGTTACATCTACTTTATGCTTCCGGATTCTTCATTTCATTCAGAATGACAATAACACCAGACTGGTGAAAAGCCTCCCCGTCATTATCAACATTTATGAATTTATCAATATCCCGTATTTTGCGTAATGCCGGGTGTCTCGGCTATTATTAATGAAGGCAACGGCAACAGGAGCTGATAATCTTTTATGTTCAGTAGTTCTTTGGCTGCTCCCATGCGCTTGAGGAAAGAGAAGCATCCGAAAGTCTGCCACATTATATTGACTCCTTTTTCTAGCAGACGCGCTCTTATTTCATCGGCTTTATCACTGCCTTTCCATTCTCTGTCCAGCTTCTTCATGGCATCGGAAGCCTTTGCCACCTGATTGTTTGCCAGTAATAATTCCACCCGCAATGCGTTTTGGTTGGCAATGCGATAGATGAGATGATAAGGTCCTTCAAAGTATTTCTTGTAAAGCGGCTTATCAAGCATCGGAGATTCGTTATTGCTGATTTTCCACAGATAAGCACTGAGGTATGTATTGCTGTCTATTTTAGCAAAATGCTTGGATGCGTTGGTGTAGTCCTTTATCTCCGCATACATGGTTGCCATGAGCAGTTGGGCGGCGACAAAGGAAACCGGATGGCTCTCCGGCTTGGTTTGTGCGGCATCCGGTGGCAATGCGTCTGCATATTTTTCCAAAGCTTCCAATTGCTTGGCATAGATAAATTTGACCGGGGTGCGTGTTACATGGTTGCCGTAATCGATATCATTGAAATTGTCGGGAGTGACGTATGGCACGTCTCCAAACAATTGCGTGAGACTTTGATATATCAGCGACTGAATGGTATAGGCAGTTCCCACGTATGGTTTCACGTCATAATCATAGGTTTTGCTTGTCAATATATGAATCATATAATTGCATTGACGGATAGTAGCGTAGGCGGCAGTCCATATTTCGTACACTTCACTGTCTGTGGGAACCAGCGTAGTGGGATAGTCGGGAATGGGGCCGATGGCACCACAGAAGTTGGCTTCCCATACGCACTCCGTCTGCAGGAAGTCGCGCAGATATTTATTAACCTGCTCCAACAGCTGGATGCATTGTTGTTTGGATGGGGTAAGTTCTTCTTCTGTAATTTCGAAGTCATCCGGTTTGTCTTGTTTGTCGAGTATGCCGTCTCCATTCCGGTCTACAAACTTCCAGAATTCCGGGAAATCGGATTTGAAGTCATATGCTTTGTAGAAAGAATCCAATTGTTTGTAGACATTGGTGTATTTCAGGCTCTGCTGTCCGTCGCGGATGCTTTCTTTGATATCTTCATTATCAATGCGGCCGTCCGGAGCGAAATCTTTGTCCCATTCCGTGAAGAAAGTATTTAATAATTCTTCGTCTACGGAAGTTAAGAGGATGTTGGAAACGGCAGCCATCATGGAGGCCGGGGCATTGTATTGGCTGAAAGAAGCCCGAGTGGGGTCAATGCTGAGCATGGACACATATATATCGCTGATGCTGAAAGCGGTCAATACTTCTTTCAGGGCTTGTTCCGATGCATTCCGGTAGATATCGGTTATCGTGTGGCTCATTTCGTTATAGCCCGCAGCTTTTTTCAGCAGGGTGCAGATGCGGGCTGCTGTCAGTTGGGTGAATATATTGACATTGGTAACCGGAAGTTTTATGTATCGGTTGATGGAGCGTTCCTCGTCATCGTGATTAATCACATGGTTGATGGCGCGCAAAGTGGTTTTGTGTTCCGAGCGCCTTCCCTTGGTCCCGTTAAAGAAGTTGCCGGTGACTTGTACTTCGAAGTAAAGACTTTCTTGGAACTTCATATTGCCGCTTGCAGAGAAAAGGCCGTAGTCGGTTTCCACTTTACCGCCATATGCTTGTTCTTCTATGTGAGCCAAACTTTTATCTAGCGGAAATACTGTTAGAGTGCTGTTGTGGTCGAAAGCTCCTAATTCGGCATAGCCTTCCACATGATAGGTGATGGAAGGAGGTAGCGGGTCGGGGTCGATACTGTCTTCATTTTTACTGTCGTTGCAAGCGGTGAGGGTGCAAAGTGAGAGGAATAGGACTAAGTGTGAGTACTGTTTTTTCATCATATTGTTTAATGTTTTGTGTTGCTGGTAAATGAATATTTTCAAAAGTAGTAAGTTTTAGGTATATATCAAGAGAAATATTGGATTTTCTTTTTATAAAAAAAAGGTCCCGGTATTGACTTTTTAGTCAAATACCAGGACTGTTCATCATATTTAATATGGATGGATTTTTATTGGATTACAGTGCGGCCAATTCAATGACTTTGTCAACAGCTGTATTCAAGCCATCGGCATTTTTACCGCCGGCTGTTGCAAAGTGGGGCTGACCACCGCCACCGCCTTGGATTAACTTGGCAGCTTCGCGAACCAACTTGCCTGCGTTCTGTCCGGCTTTCACCAGATCATCACTAATCATTACTGTCAGCATTGGTTTGTTATTGTCGACACTACCGATAACCACAAACAAGTTGGCGGGAATTTCACCTTTCAACTGGAATGCAATATCTTTCACTATATCGGCAGACATCGGGATAACAGCTTTTACCACTTTTACTCCGTTCACTTCTTTGGCATTAGCTACTAACCTGGCTTTCACTTCAGCAGCTTTTTCTTTCATGAACTCGTCTACCTGCTTCTTTAAACCGGCGTTTTCGTCAATATACTTACGGATAGCAACTTTCAGGTCGGGAGCATTGTTGAACAATGCTTTCAGGTCGTTCAGTGTATCTTGAACGGCATCCATCAACTCTTCTACTTTGGCACCGGTAATAGCTTCGATGCGGCGCACTCCGGCAGCGACCGAGCTTTCGCTGATGATACGGACCATACCAATCTTGCCGGTGGCTGATACGTGTGTACCTCCACAGAACTCGATAGAATTGCCAAACTGAACAACGCGAACTTCGTCACCATACTTTTCACCAAACAAGGCGATTGCTCCCAGTTCTTTAGCCTTTTCGATTGGTAGGTTGCGGTATTCGGTCAAAGGAATATTTTCACGAATCTTGGTATTGACCAAATGTTCTACTTCACGGAGCTGTTCGTCTGTCACCTTCTGGAAGTGAGAGAAGTCGAAACGCAAAGATTCGGGAGTTACCAAAGAACCTTTCTGTTCTACATGCGTACCCAATACTTGGCGCAATGCTTCATCCAGCAAGTGAGTACAAGAGTGGTTGGCTGCTGAAGCGGCACGTTTCTCTGTGTCTACACACGCCATCATAGGAGCCTCGATATGTTCAGGCAATTTTTTGGTAATATGAATCGGAAGATTATTTTCCTTCTTAGTATCAATTATTTCGATAGTCTCGAATTCGCTTACGATAACACCTGTGTCGCCTACCTGACCACCACTTTCTGCATAGAACGGAGTATCACTTAATACAATCTGATAAAGTGTCTGGTTTTTCTGTTTTACCTGGCGGTAGCGCAAAATGCTGGTTTCGTATTCGGTAAAATCGTAACCTACAAAATTGGTTTCACCTTCTTTTACAGTAATCCAGTCACCTGTTTCAACGGCAGCAGCATTACGTGCACGTTCTTTCTGTTTCTGCATTTCTGCATTGAATTCCTCTTCGTTTACAGTCATGCCATTTTCGCGAAGAATAAGTTCAGTCAAGTCAAGTGGAAAGCCGAAAGTGTCATACAAGGTGAAGGCATCCACACCACTAATTTCTTTTTTTCCAGAAGCCTGGGTGTCAGCCATGGTTTTGTCGAGCAGGCGGATACCGGTTTCCAATGTGCGTAGGAATGATTCTTCTTCTTCTTTGATTACTTTTTCTATTAGTGTTTTTTGAGCATTTAATTCGGGATAAGCTTCGCCCATGTTCTCAATCAGGACGGGCAACAGCTTGTACATAAATGCTTGTTTCTGACCTAAGAAAGTATAACCATAACGAACGGCACGGCGGAGGATACGGCGGATCACATAACCTGCCTTGGCATTGCTCGGTAACTGACCGTCGGTGATAGAGAATGCAATGGTACGGATGTGGTCGGCGATAACCCGCATGGCGATATCCTTTTGGTTATCCTGACCGTAAGCAGTGCCTGCCATTTCAGCAATTGCTTTGATGATAGGCTGGAATACATCAGTGTCATAGTTTGAAGTCTTGCCCTGAAGGGTACGGACCAGACGTTCGAATCCCATACCGGTATCAATCACCTTTGCGGGAAGGCCTTCCAATGAACCGTCAGCCTTACGGTTGAACTGCATGAATACAAGGTTCCAAATTTCAATCACTTGTGGATGATCCTTGTTTACCAGTTGATTGCCGGGAATTTGAGCTTTTTCTTCTTCCGAACGTGAATCGATATGAATTTCGGAACAGGGGCCGCAAGGTCCGGTATCACCCATTTCCCAAAAGTTATCGTGCTTGTTTCCATTCAGAATATGGTCTTTCGGTAAGAACTGTTCCCAATATCCGGCCGCTTCGTTATCACGCTCCAATCCTTCTTCGGGGCTTCCTTCGAATACGGTAGCATACAAATCTTTAGGATCTATTTTCAATACATCTACCAAATATTCCCATGCCCAACTGATAGCTTCTTTCTTGAAGTAATCTCCGAAAGACCAGTTACCCAGCATTTCGAACATGGTGTGATGATAGGTGTCGTGTCCAACTTCTTCCAGGTCATTGTGTTTTCCGCTTACGCGCAAACATTTTTGTGAGTCCGCCACTCTTTTGTTCTTGGCAGGGTGGTTGCCCAAAATAATGTCTTTGAACTGGTTCATACCTGCATTGGTGAACATTAATGTGGGGTCATCTTTAATGACCATTGGAGCCGATGGGACGATTTGGTGTCCTTTCGACTCGAAAAAGCTTTTGAAAGAATCTCTAATTTCTTTAGCTGTCATCATGTCGCTTATAATATATTGTCTTCTAGTTAATATTCTCAAAAAGGATTTGCAAAGATAATTGGTTTTATTATTTTTGTCGACAAGAATTGTGCAAAATATTGATGTGTTGTGCATTAAAAACTTCAAAAAGCAGAAATAGATGCGTAAAGTCTACTATATTTATAATCCTAAAACCAGAACTTACGACCGTATTTACCCCACAGTGAGGCAACGTGCCATAAGCATCTTGCGCCGTTTGTTTGTGGGGATGGGTCTGGGGGCAGGCAGTTTTATCATTCTATTGTTCATTTTTGGTTCACCTTCCGAAAAAGAACTTCGTATAGAGAATGCACGTTTGCTGGCGCAGTATAATGTATTGTCTCATCGTTTGGACGAGGCGCTGGGAGTGATGCAGGATATCCAGCAGCGTGATGACAACTTGTATCGGGTGGTGCTGCAGGCCGATCCTGTTTCGGATGCGATTCGTAAAGCAGGTTATGGAGGAACGAATCGTTATGAGCAGTTGATGGATATGGCAAATGCCGAGCTGGTAATGAATACCACTCAAAAGATGGATATGTTGAATCGCCAACTTTATATTCAGTCGAAATCTTTTGATGAGGTGGTGGATTTGTGTAAAGGACACGATGAAATGTTAAAGTGTATTCCGGCCATTATGCCGGTATCCAATAAGGATTTAAAGAAAACAGCTTCGGGGTATGGTACACGTATCGACCCTATTTACAATACGCCTAAGTTTCATGCCGGAATGGACTTTTCTGCCAATATCGGTACACCCGTATATGCCACCGGAGACGGTAAAGTGATAAAGGCAGGGTGGGAGACCGGTTATGGAAATTTGATTCAGGTCGATCACGGATTCGGCTATGTGACTTGGTATGCACATCTGAGTAAATATAAAGTTCGTCCGGGCCAGAAAGTGGTGCGTGGCGAAGTAATTGGCGAAGTGGGGAATACAGGAAAGAGCACGGGACCTCATTTGCATTATGAGGTGCATGTGAAGGGTAAAGTGCAGAATCCGGTGAATTATTATTTCATGGATTTGAGTGCGGAAGATTATGATAAGATGGTGCAGATAGCTGCTAATCATGGTAAGGTTTTCGACTGATTTATGATTTGCAGTGTGTGCTAAATAAATTCTTGATAAAATGGCATATAATCCGAATAAAGAGCTAAAGCTTTACTACTCAATAGGTGAGGTGGCAAAGATGTTTAATGTTAACGAATCGCTGTTGCGTTTTTGGGAGAAAGAATTTCCATTCATTACTCCCAAAAAAGCAGGGGGGAATGTGCGTCAGTATCGTAAAGAGGATATTGAGAATATTCGTTTAGTGTATCATTTGGTGAAGGAGAAAGGACTTACGCTTCAGGGAGCTAAGCAGAAATTGAAGGTAAGCAAAGATACATCTATCCGTACAACGGAGATTATAGACCGTTTGTTGCTTGTGCGCGAGGAACTGGCAAGTATGCGAAAAGAATTAGATTATCTGACATAATACTCCTGCCATTTATCAAACAGCCGTTATTATCCATACACCGTAGGGAAGCCGGTTTAGTTTCCCTACAGTGACGAAATATGATATTATACACAATACCTAATTAGGTAGATCTTCAAATTTCTCGATGCGTGTGACTGTCTTCACTTCACTGATTTTCCGTAAGTTTGTAGAGATGGTTCTTACATCATCTACATCATGCACAAACAATTGGATTCTTCCTTCAAAAATACCATCGTTTGTTTCTATAGTCAACTTATGAATATTTACATTCAGTTGCTGGGAAATTATTTCTGTGACTTTATTTAGTAGTCCTATGTGGTCTATTCCTTTGATATATAGATTGACGGGGAAATATAGAGACTTGCCTGTTTCCCATTGAACAGCCAAAAGTCTGTTACCATAGCTGCTTTTTAGTTTGGTAGCTAAAGGACATTGACGTTTGTGAATGATGATTCGATTATTGTCATCAATATATCCCAATACGTCATCTCCCGGAATAGGCTTACAACATTCGGCTATTACATAGTTCTTTTGAATAGCTTCAGGAGTAAGCTTCAGGATTTTTTTACTGTCAATCTTTTGTATCGGCTCTTTTTCTTCGGACTTATCCTTATTACTCTTGTTGCCACCGAAAGCAAAAGAAATGTATTTTTTCCAATTGCTTGTGGCAGGCTTGTCTTTTAACTCGTTTTTATCGTTATCGCCTGGAATAATGGTTTTGAAACCAATGGCGGAGAACAACTCTTCCTGTGTTCTTAGGTTGTGGAAAGTGCAGAGCTTCTGTATATTGTCGGGAGTAAATTCCAATCCTTCTTTATTGAAGAAGTCACGTAGTATTTCTTCTCCGCTTTGTTGCATGCCGCGTTGCTCACGCTTCAATATGGCCATAATTTTGGCTTTAGCCTTAGCTGTGGTAGCAAAGTTAATCCATGACGGTTGGACGTGCTGTGACTTAGAAGTCAGAATTTCCACCTGGTCTCCACTTTGCAGCTTGTGGCTGAGGGGTACCAGTTTATGATTCACTTTAGCACCGATGCAGTGGCTTCCCAGAAAAGTATGGATAGAGAATGCAAAATCCAGTGCCGTACAGTTTTGCGGCATCGTTTTTATTTCTCCTTTCGGAGTAAAAACAAAGATTTCGGATGCGAATAGATTTAATTTGATGGTGTCTAGAAAATCCATAGCGTCCGGTTGTGGGTCATCTAGAATTTCTTTGATGGTACGTAACCATTTTTCTAGTTCACCTTCGTCTTCGCTGCCTCCTCCTTCTTTATATTTCCAATGTGCGGCAAAGCCTTGTTCGGCAACGTCGTTCATACGTTCGCTGCGTATCTGCACTTCAATCCACTGCCCTTTATTGCTCATCAGCGTGACGTGTAGAGCTTGATATCCGTTGGATTTTGGGTGGCTTACCCAATCACGCAGGCGGTCGGGGTGTGGCTTGTAAATTTTGGAAACTGACACATATATATTAAAGCACTCATTGAGTTCTTCTTCGGGATCTTTGGGGGTGAAGATAATGCGGACAGCGAGTATATCATAAATTTCTTCGAACGTGATATGCTTAGTCTGCATTTTGTTCCAAATGGAGTAAGGAGACTTGACTCGCGCCATCAGTCGGTAACTGATGCCCATTTTGTCCAGTCGCTCACGGATAGGAGCCGTAAATTCACGAAAAACCTCTTCACGTTCCGCCTGTGTTTCTTGCAGTTTCGCTTCAATTTGAGCGTATTCTTCGGGATGTTCATATCGGAAACTGAGATCTTCCAATTCTGTCTTTATTTTGTTAAGACCCAAACGGTTGGCAAGCGGAGCATAGATATATAAGGTCTCACCGGCTATTTTATATTGCTTGTTGGGTAACATTGACCCCAATGTGCGCATATTATGGAGTCGGTCGGCTATCTTGATAAGGATGACACGGATGTCATCACTCATGGTCAACAGCAGTTTTTTGAAATTCTCTGCTTGAGCCGAAGCTCTGTCACCGAATATGCCGCCGGATATTTTAGTTAGTCCATCTACGATTTGGGCAATCTTTGAGCCGAACAGGTTCTCAATATCTTCTACTGTGTAGTCGGTATCTTCAACTACATCATGTAGCAAGGCCGAACAAATAGAGGTGGAACCTAGTCCGATTTCAGTACACACAATTTTGGCAACTGCTATCGGGTGCATGATATAAGGTTCACCCGAACGTCGTTTTACTCCTTTGTGGGCTTGCTTGGCAAAATTGAATGCCTTTGTGATGATTTCTACCTTCTTTCTATGTTTGGTTGCGAGATAACTGTCCAAAAGTTCTTGAAAACCTTGGTTTATCATCTCTTCGTCAGCTTGTTCCTGAAGTTGTTTTTCATCCGTCATATCTGCCTCCTATATAATCTATAATGCAAAAATATACAAAAAACATCTTTATGCAAGCGATTTCGGTAAATCTATCGTGTTAAATCGTTCTTTTTTACTAATTAGCGTATTCTCAATGATTTTCCGGCTCTGATATTATTGCCTTTTATATTGTTAAGACGTCTCAGTTGGTTGACGGAAACATGGTATTTGGCTGCAATTCCTCCCAACGTATCACCGGATTTGATTTTATGATACACAGCTCCTTTGGATGAAGTGCGGATGCCGGTGTTGTCTTTGATGGCTACGGCTTTCCTCTTTTTTAGATATTCGTTTGCCTTATATGCAAAGATGCTGTCCTGACGGTCAATAAAACTACTGACTGTATTGTTGGGCAGACGCAGTACGCATAATTCGCTGTTGCCGGGAATGATATCCTTTTTATATTGTGGATTCAGGCTGCGTAATTGGTCAATGTTGAGGTTGCAGACTTCTGCTACTTGTTGCAGATGAAGGTCTTTATGGATATGGATAGTATCTGTTGCCGATGGGAGCTGAGTTTCCATCGGGCAAATATCATGTTCGCAATAATAAGTCATGATATAGTTGGCTGCAATAAAAGCAGGTACATATCCTCTGGTTTCTTTAGGTAAGTAATTATAGATAGTCCAATAGTCTGTTGCACCGCCGGCACGTCGTATTGCTTTGTTGATGGTACCCGGACCGCAATTGTAGGCAGCTAATACGAGGTTCCAGTCCTGATAGATGGCATAAAGATCTTTTAGATAACGTGCGGCAGCCCAAGTCGATTTGATAGGATCGCGTCTTTCATCTATCAAGCTATTGTTTTTCAGTCCGTATATTTTTCCTGTTCCCAACATGAACTGCCACAAGCCGGTAGCTCCCTGCCGGGAAACTGCTACGGGATTTAGTGCAGATTCAATGATTGGAAGATATTTTAATTCCATGGGAAGATCATATAAATCAAGTGCTTCTTCAAAAATAGGCATATAGAAGTTTGCCGCTGCCAGCATAAAAGAGACTTTATTGCGCAGACGGCTGGCATACATATCTATAAATTTTCTAACGGCTTCATTGTAAGGCATTTCTATGATAGACGGAATACGAGACAAACGATCCATATAAATAGAATCGCTGACAATGGGGTTGACTGAAGTCATTTTACAGTTCTCGCCCATACTGATGTAATTCTTTGACTGCCAATCCCAAAAGAGGCTGTCCATTTCTGACTGCATACTTTCAGGAATGTCGATTACTTCTTCTTTTCCTGTTGTTTGTGAGTGAACAGTGATACTTTGTGTTTGTGCACTGATTCCTGTCGTTCCTATAAGTGCGAATAAGCCAATTAAAAAGTTTTTCATGCAATTTAAAATTTGAGGCTGCATTGTAAACCGATTGCATTACCACCGATTTTATTGCGACCGTCGTTAAAAATAACAGGTTCAATCTTGAGACCCAAGTCTTTTGAAATATCAAAATCCGAAAGTTCGGCATCTACATAAGCGTCTATCACAGACAATAGGTATACACCGATAAACGCGAATATACTTAAGTCGCGTTGGCGGCGATATAGGTCCTTCCTTTTTCTGAAAATTTCCTTGTATCGTTCTTCCTGACCGGAAATATCCGCATTGGGCGGAAGAAAATCTTCATAGCTTTTTGTATTGGGATCATCGTCCATGATATCAAGATATGCCTGTGAGTAATCTTTGTACATTTTGCCATTCCAACTCAGCGCATAGGCACAGCCCATAAACCCTCCGTATACGATAGGCAGTTTCCAATATTTCCTATTGTAAATCTGTCCTCCTCCCGGGATAATCAAAGCCAACCATGTAGCACGGTTCGAATTGGGAATAAATCTTTTCTTTTCCGTTGGAAGTGCGTTCTGTATGGAGTCGTTTTTCTTTGCCAGCAGTGCGGTGTCGACCGGAGCTTCCAATTTCTCTATTTCTTTTTGGTTCAGTATAGCCAAACTGTCGGTCGTTATACTATCTGTAGCCAGACTGTCTGTGATTGCTTGCTGTTTGAGAGCCAGCGAATCTACACGTACTCCCATTCGGCGTTGACGTGCTTTTTGTCCGTAAACATCCGTACTCCCGGTCCATAACAGACACAAGAGCAAAAGAGACAGTAGTTTATATGTGGATATTCTTTTTTCCAATGTCGTAATAACGCTTTATTCTTTCTTCTTTAGCAAATCAAATATTTCCATGATACGCTCCAAATCTTCTTCATTATTAAAAGGAATGCTGATTTTGCCTTTTCCTTTAGTTGTACATGATAACTGTACTTTTGAACCGAAGAAACCGCATAAATGGTTCTGCAGGATAACATACTCCTCCGAAAGTTTACTGCCTTTCGGCTTTATTTTCTTGCCACCGCTGTCTATAGTCTCACCGCTTGTCAGTGCTTTTACTATTTCTTCCACTTTGCGTACCGAATACCCCTGTGTCTGTATTTCATTAAATATTCGTATTTGGGTTTTAGGGTCATCTAATGCCAGCAATGCGCGGGCGTGTCCCATGTCTATTTCGCGGTTCTTTAACGCTACCTGAATCTGTGCCGGTAGTTTTAACAGGCGAAGATAGTTGGCTATCGTAGTACGTTTCTTGCCGACACGCTCACTCAGCCGTTCCTGTGTCAGCTCATATTGTTCCAATAAATGCTGATAAGCCAAGGCTATTTCCAATGAATTCAAATCCTCCCGCTGGATATTTTCAATTAATGCCATTTCCATCACATTTTCGTCATCGGCTGTGCGGATATAGGCAGGAATGGTTTTTAGTCCGGCTTGGACAGAGGCACGGTAACGACGCTCCCCGGCTATGATTTGATAAGAGTCTTCACTTAGTTGACGTAACGTTATAGGTTGAATAATACCAATTTCCGCGATAGAGTCTGCCAACTCTTGAAGTGCTACCGGGTCAAATTCACGACGCGGCTGATTCGGGTTGACGGAGATTTTGCTCAGTTCTATTTCATTAATAGAAGAAGAACCGGAGGTCTTTACTTCTTCGGTTGAAATCAGTGCGTCAAGTCCGCGTCCTAAAGCAAATTTCTTCTGTACTGCCATCGTTTACTTATTGTTACGTGTTATAATTTCTTGTGCTAACGCTAAATGGTTCTTGGCTCCGGTTGAGTCGGCATCATATAGAATGACAGGTATGCCGTGGCTGGGAGCTTCGCTTAGTTTAACGTTTCGCTGTATAATCGTCTTGAATACCAGTTCCTGAAAGTGTCTTTTCACTTCATCGTAAATCTGGTTGGCCAGACGAAGACGTGAATCGAACATAGTCAGCAAGAAACCTTCTATTTCCAGTGACGGGTTCAGTTTCGATTTTATAATTTTAATGGTGTTCAGCAATTTGCTGATGCCTTCCAAGGCAAAATATTCACACTGCACAGGAATGATTACAGAATCTGCTGCTGTCAGTGCGTTTATTGTGATGAGTCCCAATGAAGGCGAACAATCTATCAGAATATAGTCATATTCGTTTTTCATTGGACCAAGCACTCTTTTCATTATCTTTTCACGGTCTTCCAGGTTCAGCATTTCTATTTCCGCCCCTACCAGGTCAATGTGAGAAGAAACAATGTCGAGTCCGTCGATGTCGGTGGTATAAATTGCTTCCCGTATATCGGCTTTGTTGATAAGACATTCATAGATAGAACACTCTACCTCTTTAATGTTCACGCCCAATCCAGATGATGCATTGGCCTGTGGGTCAGCATCAATAACCAATACTTTTTTCTCTAGTGTAGCTAGAGAAGCAGCCAGGTTGATAGTGGTGGTAGTTTTACCTACTCCACCTTTTTGATTGGCTAAAGCAATAATTTTTCCCATATTAATCAGTTTTTTCTCGCTGCGAAGTAACTAATAATAGATGAGCACACCTATTAAAATCAGCAGACATTAGCAAAACTGTTGATAACTCATTGGTTTTGTTAATAACTCAACTGGGACAAAGATAATTATTTCTTGCTAATTCTATTTCAATTTTAGCATTGGGTTGTAGAAGATTAAGATAATTTTCTATTCTCAGGGGGGATAGTTCGGCTAAAGAGTTGTATCTTTACGCTCCAAGAAAAAATAGAGATTTAATGAGTATGAAGAAAGAAAAACCATTGATATTGTTGTCTAATGATGACGGAGTGAATGCTAAAGGGTTGAATGAATTGATTCGTGCATTGCGCGGATTGGGGGAGATTATTGTGATGGCTCCGGACGGACCGCGTTCCGGTGCATCCGGTTCAATCACTTCTGAGCATCCTGTCAGATATTATAAAGTACGCGAAGAAGAAGATCTGACTGTATATAAATGTAGTGGTACTCCGGTTGATTGTGTGAAGTTGGCTTTGCATGCTGTTGTTCCCCATCGTCCTGATGTGGTGATAGGTGGAATTAATCATGGTGACAATTCGGCTGTGAATGTACATTACTCCGGCACAATGGGAGTGGTGATCGAAGGTTGTTTGAAAGGGATTCCCTCTATAGGCTATTCTTTGTGTAATCATTTGGCTGATGCTGATTTTTCAGCATTATTGCCTTATATCCGCAGAATAACAGAAGAGGTGCTTGAACATGGTTTGCCGGCCGGTATTTGTCTGAACGTGAATTTCCCGGATGTCGCTGAGTTTAAGGGAGTACGTATTTGCCGTCAGACGAACGGTACTTGGGAAAAGGAATGGAAAGTCTGCACACACCCCAGAGGCGGAGAATATTATTGGCTGACAGGGCAGTTTGTGAATCATGAGCCTGAAGCTGTTGATTCTGATCATTGGGCATTGAATCACGGTTATGTTGCCATTACGCCTACACAGATAGATGTTACGGCTTATAGCATAATAAAGGACTTGAAAAACTGGAAATTAGACGTATGAAATACTATTTGATAGTAGGCGAGGCATCAGGGGACTTGCATGCATCCAATTTGATGCGTGCTTTGCAGCAAGAGGATTCTCAGGCAGATTTCCGTTTCTTTGGAGGTGATAAAATGAGTGCTGTCGGAGGAAGCAGGGTGAAGCATTATAAAGAGCTGGCTTATATGGGATTTATACCTGTATTATTGCATTTGCGAACCATTCTTCGTAATATGCGACAATGTCAGGAGGATATTGTCGCATGGCAGCCTGATGTGGTTATTTTGGTGGATTATCCCGGGTTTAATTTAAAAATCGCCGAGTATATCAAGAAGAACACTCAAATACCTGTCTACTATTATATTTCTCCCAAGATTTGGGCATGGAAAGAATATAGAATAAAGAACATTAAGCGGGATGTGGATGAACTGTTTTCCATTCTTCCGTTTGAAATCGATTTTTTTGCAGGATATCGTTATCCTATTCATTACGTGGGAAATCCGTGTGTGGATGCGGTCGATGAATATTGCAAAGGAAATGTGGAAACTTTCGGTGCTTTTGCAGCCGAAAACGGTTTGAATGACAAACCGGTAATTGCCTTGCTTGCCGGCAGCCGTAAACAGGAGATTAAGGATAATCTTCCTAAAATGTTGGAGGCGGCTGCACCTTTTACAAAGGATTATCAATTGGTGCTTGCCGGTGCACCGGGCATGGAATCTTCTTATTATTCAGGATACTTGAATCCGAAAGTTCCTGTTAAAATAGTCTTTGGACAAACTTATAGATTGTTGCGGCAGGCACAGGCGGCGTTGGTGACTTCGGGAACAGCCACATTGGAAACGGCATTGTTCCGGGTTCCACAGGTGGTGTGCTATCATACTCCTCTTGGAAAGTTTATTGCATTTTTGCGCCGGCATATTCTGAAGGTGAAATATATTTCATTAGTTAATCTGATTGCCGATAAAGAAGTTGTCCGTGAGTTGGTTGCTGATACAATGACTGTTGCGAATATCCGTTCGGAACTTGAGTCTGTTTTATATAATAAGGTGTATAGAGAACAAATGATGGTTGAGTACGAGCGTATTATCCAGATATTGGGACCGGCAGGAGCTTCCCGGCAGGCGGCACGACAGATGGTGTCTTTATTGAAGAAATAAACTTTTTAAGGGATATTTTTGTCGTTTCGGGAATAATGAACCTAAATCCCGGAATATATGAAATATAACTTAAAAAGTTTTTTTGGTGGCAGGATTTCTTGTTGGGATATCTGTCTTTTATGGCCCTCATTTACTCCATTCGATTTACCGGAATTAAAATAGAGATACCACATATAAATAAACTACTGCTGCCGGGATAGCGAGGATGGCACTGTCAAAACGGTCAAGTATTCCACCATGTCCCGGCAGAATGTTTCCGGAATCTTTCAATCCCAGATAACGCTTGAACAGTGACTCACTCAAGTCACCCCATGTACCGAATACAACGATAGTCAATCCTAGTCCTACCCACACTCCTGTCGACATAAATGGGAAAAAATAAGCCATGACAAAAGCAGCGATAATGCTGAATACACCGCCACCGATAGAACCTTCCCATGACTTCTTGGGTGAGATGCGTTCAAATAGGCGGTGCTTTCCGAAGAGCATTCCGGTACAATAAGCACCGGTGTCATTCACCCAGTTAAAGATAAAGATGGAGAGAGGAAGAATAGGATTGTATTGTGAAACACTGATTGTTTCATCAGAATGGAATGCCAATACATTTAATAAGGCAAACGGTAATGCAAGATAAATTTGGCTGAACATGGCGTAAGCCCAATTGTTCAACGGATTTTTCTTCTTGAGATACAGCTCGCTTACCATTAGGTAGATGATTAGTGCCAAATAGGGAACGAATATACCTGTTTGAGCAGGGTTGATGCCATAATAGAAAAAGCATAGAAATAAGAATATGCCTCCTAATATGCAGATACGCTTATTCATCTGCACGTCTTCTTGCTTGTTGATTAAATTGCCAAATTCATTAATGGCTGCTGCACTGATGATAGCAAACAAGATGCCGAATGAGACGGGACCTCCTAGTATGCAGCCGATTAATACAGCTACAAAAATAATCCCGGTAATGGCACGTTGCATGAAATTGTTTTTCATGGTAATTTTATTATGTAAATATACTAATGCCATCCCATATTTTCTTTGTCTGTCTTGACTTGAAAATATAGAATGGCAATACTTTTTTATTTATGCTTCTTCTTTTTTTTCTTCTATTTCCTTTTCATCAAAGTTCTCAGTTTCTTTTATGGTTTTAGAAGCACCTTCTTCGGCTGCCATAATTTCTTCTGAGCGTGAAGTCCAAGGGCGTTTGCCAAATATGCGTTCGACATCTTCGGCAAAAATAACTTCTTTTTCAACCAAAAGGCGGGCTAGCTTGTTGTGTCCGTCTTTGTGTTCGGACAAGATTGCTTTGGCACGGTCATATTGTTCGTTAATCATGCGTTTAACTTCTTCATCAATAAGTTCGGCTGTGCGATCGCTATATGGTTTGCTGAAAGAATATTCTTCATTACTGTAATAACATAAGTTCGGCAGCTTGTCGCTCATTCCGGCGTATGCAATCATGCCGTAAGATTGTTTGGTCACTCTTTCCAAGTCGTTCATTGCTCCGGTTGAGATATGTCCGGTGAATAACTCTTCGGCAGCACGCCCGCCTAAAGTAGCACACATCTCGTCCAACATCTGCTCTTTAGTGGTGATTTGCCTTTCCTCGGGCAAATACCACGCAGCACCCAAAGCGCGGCCACGCGGAACAATGGTGACCTTGATTAATGGATTGGCATGTTCCAGGAACCATGAAAGAGTGGCATGACCGGCCTCGTGTAAAGCAATCGTATTTTTCTCGGCAGCGGTCATAATTTTGGTTTTCTTTTCCAAACCACCGATGATACGGTCTACTGCATCCAGAAAATCCTGTTTTCCCACGGCGGGTCTGCCATGACGGGCAGCAATCAGGGCGGCCTCATTACATACATTGGCAATATCTGCGCCGCTGAATCCGGGAGTCTGACGGGCTAATAAATCGATGTCTACCGAATGATCCAGCTTCAAAGGCTTTAAATGTACGCCAAACACTTCCTTGCGTTCATTCAAGTCGGGTAAATCAACATGAATTTGACGGTCAAAACGTCCGGCACGAAGCAATGCTTTATCGAGGATATCTACACGGTTGGTAGCGGCCAAAATAATGACGCCACTGTTAGAGCCGAAGCCATCCATTTCGGTTAATAATTGGTTCAGTGTGTTTTCGCGTTCGTCATTTCCACCCATACTCGGGTTTTTACCGCGTGCACGTCCTACTGCGTCAATTTCGTCAATGAAAATTATACAAGGGGCTTTTTCCTTGGCCTGACGGAAAAGGTCACGAACACGTGAAGCGCCTACACCCACAAACATTTCAACGAAATCAGAACCGGATAATGAGAAGAACGGAACATCTGCTTCACCTGCCACAGCTTTTGCAAGCAGGGTTTTACCTGTTCCCGGAGGGCCTACAAGTAAAGCGCCTTTAGGTATTTTACCTCCAAGTTCCGTATATTTCTGTGGTTGTTTCAGGAACTCTACAATTTCTTCTACCTCCTGCTTTGCTTCTGCCTGACCGGCTACATCCTTAAATGTAATTCGGTTGGTCTTGTCTCCCTTTTCATATACTTGGGCTTTACTTTTACCTACATTAAAAGGATTGGCGCCACCCGAACCTCCGCCTCCGCTCATACGGCGCATGGCAAACATCCAAATACCGATTAGGAGTAGGAAAGGAGCGATATTCCAAAACAGAGCGCCGAAATAGTCACGTTTTTTCTCGTAACTGATCGAGCCCGTAAAATGACCCTCTTCCTGAGCTTTTTCCAAAAATTTGTCCAATGATTCTATCGAACCGATTTCTACACTCAGCGAGGGACTTCTTCCTACTCTCTTATAATCATTCTTGAATACATCTTTGATATACTCAGGTTTGATAAACATTTCAACTGTATTATTGTCATAGGCAATGATTTTATTCGCATACCCCTTATTCACCATGTCTTTAAACTCGGTATAAGTGATTTGCTTATCTATTCCTCCTTCCTGATTGGAAAAATAGAGGATACCAAAGCTCATTGCGATGATAACATATAACCAGCTTAAATTAAAGCGTGGCATATTTATTTTAGGCTTGTTGTTATTATTAGTTTCACTCATTTTTTTTCTATCAAATGTTTAATCTAAATCGGGTAAGTAGGTAAGCTTGGCATCTGCCCATAGGTGCTCCAGATTATAGAAATCTCTGACCTCGGGTAAGAATACATGTACTAAGACATCACTATAGTCCATTGCTACCCATTGTGCATTTTGGAGTCCGTCTATTGCTGTCGGCTTATTATCTGTTGCTATACGGACATAATCTTTTACCGAGTCGACAATCGCTGTGACTTGGCTGGGGGAATTTCCCTGACAGATAACAAAATAATTGCAAATCGTATCGTCAATGGAACTAAGGTCTGCTATAACAATGTTTTTACCTTTTTTTTCTTGAATACCTTCTGTTATTTTTTTTACTAAATACTTTGCTTCGTTCATTCTATTTAATACTAATTTTACTCAATAGTCTACATTTACAACAAAGTACAAAGATACTTGGTTTTCTAATTACAACGAAAAAATGTGCTTGAAATATGCGCTCTTTTTGTTTTTTTTAGTTAGAGAACCTTTTAATATTAGGTTAATCCCTTAGATGACTTTTGATTTACCTCTGTCTTTACCTCAAATATATTAAAAGATGAAAGATAGGGTGGTCGTACCGGACAAACAGAATGGCTTTTTGAATGTTTTGCCGGAGTTGGATGTGTTTGTTTCGGATGTCAGATTGGATATTTATGAATATATTCTGATTATTAATAAATTAGATGGATTTGTTGACTTTGGTTTTACTTGTGAAGAAGTATGTTGGATGATGATAATACTTCTATGCCAATTCAGCTTGCAGTAAAATAATAGAGTTCTTTTAGAAAAAAGTTATATAAAAGTTTGTAGGTTTCAGAAAAAGCGGTATCTTTGCACCGTCAAAAACGAAATGAGGCTTTTGATAAAGGACATTGGGATATGGTGTAATGGTAACACAACAGATTCTGGTCCTGTTTTTCCAGGTTCGAATCCTGGTATCCCAACAAAGAAATCGCTTATTAAAGTTTAAAAAGCTCCTAAAACAATATATTTAGGAGCTTTTTTTATTGTTTTCATTTTGTTTTTCGAAAAAGTGGAACATTGATTCGGGGGTAAATCGGGATTGCCAATTCTCCCAAAGAAACCTCTTTTCTGAGTCTATTGAACAGAAGTATTTACTGACTTGTATAAAACAAAACCGCCATCTCAATATAAAAGGATGCTCCTTCTAATTAAGACGGCGGAATCAAGATATAAGAATATTTTTTTATTCTTTACTCATTGATTGGTCAATGATTTCGATTTTCTTCAGTATTAATTCTAAATCTGCTTTTAACTTTTCAACTTTACGATTCATTTCTGTTACCAGGTTACTGCCTTTCTTTGACGAACTGGTCAGGAATCCCAAGTTATTTTCGTACGTTTGAATTTCGTTTTTCATATTTTCATACGCACGAACCAACTTTTCACGTTCACGGTATATATTACCTTCTTTACCGATGTTTGACTTGAAGTTGCTCAACTTCTTCTGAGAAGCAGACAGGTTCAGTTTATCGAATAACTTATCAATTATTGCGTGATATTGTTTGTATAACTTATCTTTTTCCTTGAAAGGGACATGGCCGATTGTATTCCATTCTTTCATCAGCTCACGAATGGTATTATCGGCATCTTCTTCAGGAGTTTCTTGAGCGTTGATTGCATTCAGCTTTTCGATAATCTCTTTTTTCAGCACCATATTTTCCTGTTCAACAGAACGTTGTGAAGAAGTAGCCTTGTTCTTTTGGTCAAAGAAATAGTCACAAGCCCCGATGAAACGCTTCCATATCATTTCCGAATATTTCTTTGGGACCGGGCCGATGGTTTTCCATTCCTTTTGCAATTTGCTCAATACTTCGGCGGTAGTCTTCCAGTCTGTGCTGTCTTTCAGCGCTTCAGCCTTTTCACATAATTCTTTCTTTTTCTCCAAATTGCCGGACATGTTTTCCTTGACAGACTTGAAGAATTCGGCTTTGCGTTTAAAGAATTCATCACATGCCGAACGGAAACGCTCGAATATTTTCACATTCATTTTTTGCGGAGCATAGCCGATGGTTTTCCATTTGGCCTGCAAAGCAATGACTTCCTGTGTTTTATTTTCCCAATCCTGGAAGGTGGTAAATGTGTCATACTCCATTGTTTCCACAATTTCGCAAATAACGGTCTTTTCATCCAAGTTGCGTTGCTCTTTTTCTTTTAGGGCTTCGAAGTGCTGCTGGTGACGGCGGTTTACGGTTGTTGAAGCAGTTTTAAAACGTGTCCAGATTTCTTCGCGCAATTCTTTGGCTACGGGACCTGTATCACGGAATTCCTGATGCAGTTTCTGTAATTGGTGGAAAGCGGAAATGATGTCTTCTTCGTTTGCCAGTTTTTCGGCTGCTTCACAGAGATGCAGTTTAATTTCGAGGTTTTTCTTGAAATCATATTCGCGGAATTCATTGTTCAGCTTAATCAGATCGTAGAACTTTTCAGCATAAAGCTGGTAATTCTTCCATAGTTCATTGATTTTGGCTGCCGGAACTTGCTTGATTTCATTCCATTCTTGCTGTAGTTTTTTGAATTCATTGTAGGCTTTGTTGGCGTCATCGTGAGATTCAGACAGCTCTTTCAGCTTTTCAATGATGGCCAGTTTCTTCTGCAAGTTCTCTTCTTTTTCTTTCTCCTGCTCCGCAAGCATGGCGCTTCTTTTCTCTTTGATGGAACTCATGGCTTCCTTGAAGCGGCTTTCAGAGTCGTCTGAAGGCATTACAAATGCTTCGGGTGCTCCACCGGCCTCTATAAATGTTTTACGAGCCGTTTCCTGTTCTGCTTTGTGTAACTTATAGAAAGTTTGTTTCAGCAAATCCAATTCTTGTTTGTCGGCATTGCAAGCATCTTCGTTGAGTTCTTTTAGACGTTTAATGACCTCTTCTTTGGTTTGTTTAGGTACATACATAGTGTTATTCTCTTCCGCTTGGGCGGGGGATGATACCAAAGTTTCGGGCGTCTTGTCCATCGGAACTTCGGTTAAAGGGCGATTAGTTTCATTCGAGTCCATCGTATAGATTTTTAAAGTGAGCTTTCTTATTATAGCAACAGTTTACAAATTAAAAGAAATAAATTAGAACTTCATACTATTTTGCCTGTTTTTTTTATTTTAGGTCGATAAATGTTGTATTTCGGGCACGAATCTCATCCTTTGTCACACTTAATATGGTGATACAGAATATGAAATCCGTGCCCGAAACACATTATGAAGAAAGAGGATTACGATAGTAATACCGTAATGCCCATATAAAGCATCATGCCTATGATATCGTTGGTAATGGAGATAAACGGTCCCGTGGCAATGGCGGGATCTATTTTTAGCTTTTCGAGCGTCATGGGGACCAAGGTACCGAAGATGGAAGCAAACATGACAACAGCGAACAGGCTGACTGATACCGAGTAAGATACGGTGGCAGTTGCTCCGAAGCGGATAAAGTTATAAATATAAACCAACATGGAAATGATAGTCGCATTGATAACGGCTACTACGGATTCTTTAACAATTTGTTTCCATGTATTGTGGGCATCCAGCGAACTGTTGGCAAGCCCCTGTACTACTAGTGCGGAAGATTGTGTTCCCACATTTCCTCCCGTACCGCCGATAAGCGGGATATAGAGTGCCATTTCGGGATGGGCTGCAAAGGTGCTGTCGAAGTTTCCCAGTATCATGGAGTTGCCGATACCGCCAATCATTCCAATCAGCAGCCATGGCAGACGTGCTGTGGTCTGGCGGAATACGCTGTCGTCCGTTTCTACGTCTTGAGACAAACCGGATGCCAACTGGTAATCGCGTTCGGCCTGTTCACGGACTTCGTCCATTACATCGTCTACAGTGATACGCCCCACTAAACGACCGATGCTGTCTACTACGGGGACTGCCACCAAGTCGTATTTTTCAATTAACTGAACCACTTCGTCTATCGGAGTGTCTACATGTACTGAGATCGGGTCCTTCTTCATCACATGCTTCACTTTGGAAACAGAAGGACTGGTAATCATCTTTTTTAAGGGGAATACACCACGCAGGCGTTCGTCGTCATCCACTACATATACATAATAGATTTCATCCATGTCTTCTGCCTGAATACGCATTTCTTTCAGACATTCGGGCATACTCCAGTTTTCATTTACGATGACCATTTCGGTTCCCATCAAACCGCCGGCGGTGTCTTCATCGTATTTCAGCAAGTCGACAATGTCGCCTGCCTGTTCTATATCTTCGATGTGCGAAAGGACTTCTTCCTGCTTGTCTTCGTCCATTTCACGGATGATGTCAACGGCGTCATCCGAGTCCATGTAGTCTACAAATCGCTTGGCAATTGTTTCGGAAGGAAGTATCTCTAAGAAATCCTTACGTGCGTCCTCGTCCATTTCGATGAGGACATCGGCAGCTGTTTCATTATCCAATAACAGATAAATAAACCGGGCTTCTTCGGCATCCAGTTCATTGCACAGTTCGGCAATGTCGGCAGGATGTAAGCCGGAGAGCAGTCCTTTCAGTTCTTCGGAGTTCTTTTGCTCGATGAGCTGCTCTACTTTTTCTAATTCCTCTTTATTCATCCTATTCTTCTTCCGTTAATATAAAATAAATAGGTTATTCCTTTTGGCTTGTTGCACCTTTGCGGGCGATGTCGTTGCCGCAGTCTATGTCTGCTTTGTCTTTCAGAGCGGTTTCCACCCGGTTGGTCAGCTCGATAAATTCCTGTACCGATAATTGTTCCGGGCGTTTGTTGAATACCGGATCATTGCTCAGCGGATTTCCTTTTTCTAAAATTGAAGAGATGGAATTCCGCAAAGTCTTGCGCCGTTGGTTGAAAGTGGTTTTCACGATAAGTTTGAACAACCTCTCGTTGCACCCCAGTTCTTTTGTTTCGTTGCGTGTCATGCGGATGACGGCACTTTTTACTTTGGGAGGCGGGTTGAACACATGTTCGTGTACGGTAAACAGATATTCCACCTTATACCATGCTTGAATCAGAATGCTCAGGATGCCGTATGTCTTGCTGCCCGGACCGGCGGCAATACGTTCGGCCACTTCTTTCTGAATCATTCCGGTGCAACAGGGAATCAGGTCTTTGTAGTCCAGCATTTTAAAAAAGATTTGGCTGGATATATTATAAGGATAGTTACCGGTGAGGACAAAAGGTCTGCCGTCAAACAGCTTCTCCAGTTTCAGCTTCAGAAAGTCATCTTCTATGATGTTTCCTTCCAAAGCGGGGAAGTTCTCACGCAGATAGGCAACCGATTCAAAATCAAGCTCTACCACTTTCACTTCACGTCCTTTTTCCATCAGGAATTGGGTTAATACTCCCATGCCCGGTCCTACTTCGAGAATAGGTAAACCGGGACATTCGTCCACTGTATCGGCTATGTCTTTTGCAATACTCAGGTCTTTAAGGAAGTGTTGTCCCAGAAATTTTTTTGGTTTGACTAATCCCATTCCGTTATTTTTCTATCGTTAATAAATAGGTTTATTTCGCTAAGATAGTATCTTTGCATCGTGCAAAGGTAAACATTATAAATTTAAAATACGCTGATTTTGGAAGGAACTCATATAAAAAAGATTGTAAAAAAGAGCTTGCAAATACTACTTCCGTTGGTTTTGGGAGCTGCGATAATGATATGGATGTACCGCGGATTTAATTTCGGGCATGTGTGGGAAGTATTGGATGGCGGGATGGATTATAGTTGGATGCTGCTTTCGCTGGTGTTTGGTGTGTTTAGTCACATCTTCCGGGGATGGAGGTGGAAACTTACATTGGCTCCGTTGGGTGAGTATCCCAAAACATCAGACTGCGTGTATGCTGTTTTTGTGTCGTATGCCGCTAATCTGATTGTCCCTCGTGTGGGTGAAATTTCCCGTTGCGGCATTTTGGCAAAGTATGACGGCACTTCTTTTCCCAAGTCTTTGGGGACAGTGGTGACGGAGCGTCTGATTGATACTCTCTGTGTAGCTTTGATAACAGGAGTGACCTTGTTGCTGCAAGCCGGTGTGTTTGCCACTTTTTTCAAAGAAACCGGAACTGATACGCGGGCGCTGACCGATGTGTTGACTTCTGCCCATTTTTACATTATTATAATATGTGTTTCGGCTGTTTGTGTGCTGGCCTTTTTTCTGATAAGGAATGTGGCGGTTTTTGCAAAGGTGAGAGGTATTCTGCATAATGTGTGGGTGGGTATCCTTTCGTTGAAAGATGTGAAGCAGATGCCGCTTTTCATCCTTTACACCGTTGCCATTTGGATCTGTTATTTCCTGCAATTTTACGTATCCTTCTTTTGTTTTGGTTTCTCGGCCGATCTGAGCATTATGGCGGCATTGGTGATGTTTGTTGTGGGTAGCATTGCGGTCGTTGTCCCCACCCCTAATGGGGCAGGTCCGTGGCATTTTGCTGTCATAACAATGATGATGCTCTATGGAGTGGGTAAAGAAGATGCAGGAATTTTTGCACTATTAGTGCATGGAATACAAACCTTTTTATTAATTTTGTTGGGAATATATGGATTAGCGGCTTTGCCGTTCACTAATAAAACTAAGAAGTTATGAGTACAATTCTCTCTCTTGCTCCGCAGAACGTGTGGAAGCATTTCTATTCATTGACTCAGGTTCCCCGTCCTTCGGGTCATCTGAAGAAGATTCAAGAGTTCTTGCTGAACTTTGGAAAGAGCATCGGTGTAGAAACATTTCAAGATGAAGCAGGTAACATCATCTATCGTAAACCTGCTACTCCCGGTATGGAAAACCGTAAGAAAGTAATTCTTCAGTCACATATGGACATGGTGCCCCAGAAGAATAACGATACAGTACATGATTTTGAAAACGATCCCATCCAGACTTATATCGACGGCGATTGGGTGAAAGCCAAAGGCACCACATTGGGAGCTGACAACGGTATGGGTGTAGCTGCTATTATGGCTGTTTTAGAGGACAAGACACTGAAGCACGGACCGTTGGAAGCATTGATTACCGCCGACGAAGAAACCGGAATGTTTGGTGCATTCGGCTTGAAACCGGGTACGGTGGATGGAGATATTTTGTTGAATCTTGATTCGGAAGAAGAAGGTGAACTATATATCGGTTGTGCAGGCGGTGAAGATCTGACTGCTACTTTGGAATACAAAGAAGTGGAAACCGACCCTGATGATATCGCTTTGAAAGTGACTTTGAAAGGACTTCGCGGCGGTCACTCCGGTCTTGAAATCAACGAAGGCCGTGCCAATGCCAATAAGTTGATGGCACGCTTTATGAATCAGGTGATTGCTTACGATGAGGCATGCTTGGTTTCATGGCAGGGTGGAAATATGCGTAATGCCATTCCCCGTGAGTGCGAAGTGGTGATTACCATTCCGGCTGAAGAAGAAGCAGATGTGATGGAATATGTACAAGAATGCGAGACTTTGTGGAACGAAGAATATCATGTGCACGAAACTCCGATCAGCTTTAAGGCAGAGCGTGTCGAACTGCCTGCAATGATGGTTCCCGATGAAATCAGAGACAATCTGGTTGATGCCATCTATGCTTGTCAGAACGGTGTGTCACGCATGATTCCGACCATTCCCGATACAGTGGAGACATCTTCCAATCTGGCTATTGTCACTATCGGTGGCGGTAAAGCGGAAATAAAGATTCTGACCCGTAGTTCACGCGACTCCATGAAGGATTATCTGAATACTTCTTTGGAAAGCTGTTTCTCTATGGCAGGCATGGAAGTGACACGCACCGGCGGTTATTCCGGTTGGGAACCGAATGTTGATTCTCCTATCTTGAAAGCAATGAAGGAATCGTATAAGGCACAGTTCGGCAAGGAACCGGAAGTGAAAGTGATTCATGCCGGTTTGGAATGTGGCATCATCGGTGCCGTTGTTCCGGGCTTGGATATGATTTCTTTCGGACCTACCTTGCGTTCTCCTCATTCACCCGACGAACGTTGTTATATTCCTTCGGTTGCCAAGTTCTATGATTTTGTAGTGGCAACATTGGGCAATACACCTGTCAAAGAATAAAGAATATAAATTCATTAAAATAGTTGCAGATAAGGCTGGATTCTTAGAGTCCGGCCTTATTTGATATTAAGTCCATGCTTATTCCTTCGTAGTCGGTTGTTTCCGAAAGGCTGTTTTCGTTGAATAATAAAAGAGCATCCGATAGAGCGCACCAACCTGTGAAATGTATGTGTATTTATTGGTCATCAAAGGTATGAGATATCGCTTAAAGTTTCAAATCTATTTGTGTCTTGTTTTTTGTTACTTAAGACAACGGACGTACTGCGCTTGCTTTGGATAAATGAATTACACCTTTTCGGGTATATTTTAAAAAGAAGCACGAACAATTATACCCATTTGGGTGTAATTGTGGAATCTTTTGTTATATTTGCACCTTAAAGGGTATAATTATGAGCGATTCATTACCATTGTTTATAAAGGATATGCGTAAAAAATTTGGGCTTACGCAGGTGGATTTGGCAGCTAAGTCGGGTGTCGGATTGCGTTTTGTACGTGAATTGGAGCAAGGTAAGGAAACTTTGCGGATGGATAAAGTCAATCAGGTACTTGCTCTTTTCGGGCATAAAGTAGGGGCAGTGCCTATAAGAAAGGAGGATGAAGAATGAAAAGAGGGAAGATATTTCTTTATGATACCTATGCCGGTCTGCTCACGGAAGATGAAAATGGTTTCACTTTTGTCTATGACGCTGATTTCTTGAACTCCGATAAGGCGGAAGCCATTAGCTTGACACTCCCCTTGACGGATAAGCCGTATCATGACACTGTGTTGTTTCCTTTCTTTGATGGCTTGATTCCCGAAGGATGGCTTCTGAATATTGCAGAAAACAGTTGGAAGATAAACCAGCGCGATCGTATGTCGTTATTGCTGGTGTGTTGTAAAGACTGCATAGGGGCAGTAAGTGTGATACTTGATGAACCGGTTTAATTGAGATGCGATGGGAAAATGTTTATATTGCTATAAGGAGTTGAAAGAAGGTCAGGTGGATTATCATCCGGCTTGTGCTCAAAAACTGTATGGTACACGGCAGGTTCCTCATCTGCCTTATGTGAGAAGCGAAATAGGGGATTTGGCCAAGCAAGTGGTCAGAGCCCGGACTACATTGACCGGTGCACAGGCCAAATTGTCGCTTGATGTTCGCCCCGGTGGAAAGAATGAACCTGATCGTTTTACGATTGTCGGGTTGTGGGGACGGTTTATCCTGAAGCCACAAACGGACATTTACCGCTCTTTGCCTGAGCTGGAGGATCTCACAATGCACATGGCGGAAGCAGCCAAAATAGCTGTTGTGCCTCATGGATTGGTGCGTTTTGCCGATGGAGAGCTATGTTATATCACCCGACGTATAGACAGGAAGGCAGATGGCAGTAAGATAGCGATGGAGGATATGTGTCAGTTGACCGAACGGCTGACCGAATATAAATATAAAGGTTCGTATGAGCAGATAGCCAAGGCTATCAAGAAGTATTCCGCTGTTCCGCAACTCGACTTGGTGAACTTTTGGGAGTCGGTGATATTCTCGTGGATAACAGGAAACTCGGATATGCATTTGAAAAACTTCTCATTATATAATGTAGGACTTGGTTATTGTCTGACACCTGCATACGATTTACTCTCTACCGTCCTTGTTATGCCCGAAGATACTGAAGAATTGGCATTGACACTCAATGGAAAGAAGCGGAAAATATGTCGGAAGGATTTCGAGTCGTCTATTGTCGCTTCGGGGGTCAGTGGCAAGGTGATAGAGAATATCGCCAAAAAGTTTCGACGGTCTGTTATTAAATGGATGGATTTGATTGACAATTCGTTTTTGGCGGATGATTTGAAGAAGCAGTATAAGCGTCTTATCTTGAAGCGTTTGCTTCTGCTTCGTTGAGAAAAGCAGAAATTCCGTATCCCTTGTTTTGTTAATTTAACCAATTATGATGCAGTGCTGAACTACATAATGCGTTTCTTTGTTAAAGGAACAATTAAAGACGAAGCTTATGAATACTCGTTATTATTTTCTGATAGTGCTCTGGGCAATGAGTTTATTTGCTCCATTGCATGCACAAACTTACGATAAAATGTGGAAAGAGGTAGAACAACTTCAAAAGAAAGACCTTCCTCAGTCTGTGGTGTCCGCATCGATGAAAATCTATGATAAGGCAAAGGCTGAGCGTGATGTGCCGCAAATGATGAAGGCATATCTGACTGCCATGCAATATCGCACTCTTGTCACTCCCGATAGTCTGGAGACGGATATGAAGGGATTGGAAAACTGGGCAAAGCAAACGGAAAAAGCGGAAGACAGGGCGGTGCTCTATTCCATTTTGGGTGAGTTGACTATCTCGAAAGATGTAAAGCAAGGTTTCAATTTCTTGCAGTCTTCACTGAAGGACAAAGACCTGTTGGCAGCCTGTCCGGTGGAGAAACTGAAGCCGATGGTAAGAGTCGGGGAAATGAGCAAACGCTATTTTCATGATAATCTGTATGATTTGCTGGCGCGTCGTGCCCTCTTGCTGATGAAGCAAAACAGGTGGGAAGCTGCTTCTGTCGGGAACCAGACCAACAGTCTGCCGGCACAGGTGAAGGATATAAAAAGCTTTATGGCATATACGGCAGTACCGGTGTCCGAATGTGATTTCGTGGCAGCAATTCTTCAGAATTATCGTTCGCTTTTGACACTGTATGATACTCCTGCGTATCGTTCGGCATGGATGGTGACCGGCATCGGAGCGTTGGATTATCTGTTCAACACGTTCAATCAGAACTTTTCCAATGAGGATTGCCAAAAGGAATTACGCTCTTGGATAGCCGGATATCCCGATGAGGAAGCCGGAGCTGAGGTTTATCTGGCCCTGTCGGATTACTTGCAGAAGCAAAATAATCAGGTGGAACGCCTGAAAGTGGTACGTGAGGGGATTTCCAAATACCCTCGCTGTGTCGGTATCAACAGGCTGAGAAACATAGAAAAGGAGATATTGAATCCTTCTCTGTCATTGAAAGTGTCTGCGGCTTATCCGGGCAAGATGCAGGAGGTAAGAGTGAACTATAAGAATTTGAACGGCTTTACGTTGCAACTGTATAAGATAAACTTACCCGTCACTTCCGTGATGTGGGCAAGTAAGATGAAGAATTTTGTTGCAAAGTATGGTAAGTTGCAAAAGGAGGAAAACTTCTCGCTGAAAGGAACTGCCGATTATTTGCCGGTCGATACTACGCTTCAGATTCAGGCTCCGCAGCCGGGTATCTATTATTTGAAAGCTGTACCGGAAGGAAAAGTCGGCGAACCGGGTGGAACATTGATGTATGTCACTGCGTTGAGGGTGATTTATCGTCCCTTGCCTGACGATGATCTGGAACTGGTTGTGGTGGATGCCGAAAGCGGACATCCTGTGCCCGATGCCGAGGTGGTGATTTATACCGGTACGGACGGACGTTTCATGCCTTCGCAAACCTATACGGCCGATAAAGAAGGTACGCTGAAACTCGGGTTTCCCGATAATAAAAGAACTATCATGTATAATGCCCGCACTATGAGCGATACGGCTATGCCGATTGCAGACTTGTGGAAACAAATCTATTACGCTCCTTCGGAGAATCGCGAACAGGAGGTGTTGAGTCTGTTTACAGACCGTTCCATCTATCGTCCGGGACAAACGGTTTATGTTTCGGGCATTGCGTACAGGCAGCAACAGGATGATACTCAGGTGTTGGCCGATAAAGAATATACGGTGACTCTGTATGATGTCAATAACAATAAGGTGGGCGAGGTGAAGGTGACAACCAACTCGTTCGGCTCTTTCAGCGGTCAGTTCACGCTGCCTTCTCCCTGCCTGACCGGTTACTTCAGGTTACAGGCCGGCTCTGCTTCCGGTGGCTTCAGGGTAGAGGAGTATAAACGTCCTACCTTCGATGTTGCTTTTGAACCGGTTAAGACCGAATATCAAATAGGCGACTCTGTGCTTCTCACCGGTGTGGCGAGGACATTTGCCGGTGCTCCGGTGCAGAATGCAAAGGTGAATTATCACATCACCCGTTCTTTCTCCTGGTTCTGGCGCTTCCGGGGGGGCCGTTCTGCTGCTTGGGATGGGGAAACGATGACCGATGCCGAAGGCAAATTCACCGTCACGGTGCGTCTGGAGGCCGATTCCGATGTGAAGGATTTGCCGACATGGTATTATACTTATCGGGTACAGGCGGATGTGACTGACGGTGCGGGTGAAACGCAACAAGCCAACCTGTCGTTGCCCTTGGGTAAAACTTCCGTTGTGCTCGCTATTGAGGGATTATCCGCACAAACGGTGAAAGAGAAAGCCCGGGAATTGACCTTCTCTGTTACTAATTTATCGGGCGAACCGGTAGATACAGAGGTGATTTATCAGGTGTTTAAACCAAATAAAAGTAACCATGAACCCGGTGAGAAAGTGCTGCAGGCTGCGGTTGCATCCAATAAGAAGTTTGTGCCCGAAGCATTATACCGGCTTCCTTCCGGCTCTTATAGCCTGAAGATTTCGGCTAAGGATGCACAGGGCAGGGAATGCACGGCATCTCAAGACTTCCTGTTGTTCTCGCTGAGTGACAAACGTCCGCCGATTGCCACCGTCGATTGGTTCTATCAGGACGGAGATAAATTTAAGGGAGATTCTTCTCCGGCCACTATCTATGTGGGCAGCAGTGAAAAGAACATCTATCTCTTTTACGATGTCTTTTCCGGCAATAAGCGGGTGGAAAGCAGACGCGTGCAGTTCTCCGATTCCATCGTCAGTTTCCCGCTTACTTATAAACAGGAGTATGGAAACGGGGTAATGGTAAGTGTTGCCTTTGTGAAAGACGGACAGCTCTATGGTCACTATGCACGGATTACCAAACCCGAACCGGATAAAGAGTTGCAGTTGAAGTGGACTACGTTCCGTGATAAGCTTCGCCCCGGTCAGCAGGAAGAATGGAAACTGAGCGTGCTTTATCCCGATGGCCGTCCGGCTGATGCCGAACTACTGGCGATGATGTATGATGCCTCTTTGGATCAGTTCTATAAGCATAACCTTTTATTCCGTGTGAACTTCGACCGTAACATTCCATATTCCAAATGGAACAGCTGGTATGCACGGACTGAATATATCTATGTCGATTTCCCGTTTAAGAGTTTGAATACTTCTTCGTACTCTTATAGTGAATTGCTGATTCCGTCCGTGGGTGTACGGCATTGTGTCTTGGAGAGTTTGCCTGCCGGTTGGGAAATGAATTCGCGTGCTGCCCGACCGAAAATGGCAGATGATGTCCAAGATGTGGCGATTACAAATGTGGTGTTTGAGGAAGAAATAATTCCTGTGTTGAGAGCGGAAGCAATGGATGCGGGTGCTTTGGAAGAAACAGGGAATGTGCAGGTGCGTCAGAACTTTGCCGAAACAGCTTTCTTCTATCCGCAGTTGCGTACCAACGGGCAGGGCGAAGTCAGCATTTCGTTTATCCTGCCCGAGAGCCTGACGAAATGGAAGTTTATGGGGCTGGCACATACCAAGGAGGTGGATTACGGCCGGATAGAGGCAACCGCTACTGCCTCCAAAGAGTTCATGCTTCAACCCAATATGCCTCGTTTTGTCCGTGTGGGTGATAAGGCAAATATTGCCGCTTCACTGATTAACCTGTCGGATAAGGTTGTTGCCGGAACTGTCAGAATGGAACTTTTCAATCCTGAAACAGAGAAGGTCTTCTATACTCAGAAGCAGAAGTTCGGAGTGAAAGCGGGAGAAACGGGCAATGTGAGCTTTACCTTTGACGTCACTGATAAGTATACTGTATTGGCATGCCGCATGGTGGCTGAAGGAGATACGTTCAGTGATGGCGAACAGCGTTACATCCCGGTGTTGACGGATAAGCAGTGGGTGACGGAGAGTGTGCCGTTGGATGTAAACGGCAAAGGAAGTTATACCTTCTCATTGGAGCATCTGTTTAATAACCACAGTCGTACGACATCCGGCCGGAAGATGACAGTGGAATTTACGAGCAATCCCGTATGGTATGCTGTTATGGCATTGCCGGTGGTTGCGGTTCCGCAGGGAGAGGATGCGCTGTCATGGGCTTCTGCTTATTATGCGAATGCGTTGGCCGAGTTCATTGTGAGTTCAAATCCGCGTATCAAACAGATATTTGACAGTTGGCTGGCACAGGGAGGCACTAAAGAAACTTTCATGAGCCGGTTGCAAAAGAATGAGGAGTTGAAGAGCATATTGCTGGCAGAGACACCGTGGCTGACTGAAGCCGTGAATGAAGAAGAACAACGTCAACGTATTGCCACCTTGTTTGATTTGAACACGATGAGTAATAAATTGTCTGTCTGTGTGGCACATTTGAATGAGCTGCAAAATGGGGATGGTGCATGGAGCTGGTACAAGGGTATGCCGGGCAATCGTTATATGACTACGCAGATAACGGAAATGCTGACCCGCCTGCAAGTGATGACCGGTGGAAAATTGAATCAGGCTCTCTCTGCCATGTATCAGAAAGCATTAAACTATCTTACCGTGCAGGCAGGGAAAGAATACAAGGCAATGAAGGAAGCCGAAAAGAAAGGCGTGACGAAGGTCAGTCCTTCAGAACAGACGCTCCAGTATCTGTATATATGTGCTTTGAATGGCAAAGCCGGAGCAAATGCCGATATGAACCGTTATTTTATCAGTAAGCTGAGTGCACAGGCGACCGATCTGACTGTTTACGGAAAGGCGCTATCTGCCATTGTTTTGCAACAGGCCGGAGAGACGGTAAAGGCGAAAGAGTTTGTGCAGTCTGTTATGGAGTATTCGGTGGTGACAGACAAGATGGGGCGTTATTTTGATACTCCCAAGGCACATTATTCTTGGTTCGGTTATAAGATTCCGACCGAAGTGGCTGCAATGGAGGCGGTGCAATACGTTACCAAAGACGAGCAGACGTTGAGCCAGATGAAACGCTGGCTTTTGAAAGAGAAGCAAACGCAGGTTTGGGATACTCCTGTTGCTACGGTGAATGCTGTATATGCCTTACTGAATTCGGGAACGGACTTATTGGCAAACTCTGATGCCGTGAAGATTACCTTGGGAAAAGAGGTGATTCAGACATCGGCGGAAGAGCCGGTGGGTTATCTCAAGAAGGTGGTTGAAGGCAATGTCATGAATCTGAAGAAGGTGACAGTGGATTGTGAAGGCAGCGGTATGGGTTGGGGAGCTGTGTATGCCCAATATCTGGAGAATATGGATAAGATGGGTGAGCAAAGTAGCGGTTTGTCTGTCAGCCGTAGCCTTTATAAAGGAGAGACGCTCATAGAGGAGGGCACTGTATTGAATATAGGTGATAAGATTACTGTCCGTCTGACGGTAAAGGCAGACCGGGATATGGATTTTGTACAGATTAAAGATGAGCGTGCCGCTTGTATGGAGCCGTTGGCAGCATTGTCAGGTTATCGCCTGAGCACAAACCTGGGATATTATCAGGCAACGAAAGATGCTTCCACTTCTTTCTTTGTCAATCAAATGCGTAAAGGAATGTATGTGATAGAGTATCAGGTGTATGTGACCCGTTCGGGAGAATACCGGTCCGGGATAGCAACGATTCAGTCGGCTTATGCACCCGAGTTCGGCGGGCATACAGGAGGATATAAAGTAGTGGTGAAATAGAATTGTAAAGGGAGTGTGCCAAAACTAAACCGGGCTATTCCATCGCCCCTACGAACTAAACGACAGTTTTGACATACTCCCTTACAACTTAATGACAGGTTATTTTCATTTGGAGATATCCGCTTGTCTTTTGACGCTGCGGCCTCCATCGTATTCCAACCGGAAATCAAAGTTTCCTATTGTTCCGTAGAAGTAGTTTCCATTGACATGCGGATAATCTATAATGATGGATTCCCCGGTATCATAGTCTATATATAACCGTCCGTTCTCAATAAACCAGTCGAATTTATAGGTATCGTAATACTCGAAGGGAGGAGTGGTATAATAGAGGTCTTCCGTTCCCACACCGTGGTCGGGGCGAGAGCCGGATGTGAATGTGATATAGCTGTCCAAAGGTTCACCCCAAGAATCACCGGCACCCATATCGCCGAACCATGTCACTCCATACAATCCCGATAAATCAAAACCGATGTCTTCATCGCTCTCACAGGAAGTGAAACCGAGCGTGACAACCAGTGCGGCCAGCATACATAGATAATTCTTCCATGTTCTCATAATATTCCAGTTTATAGTTTTAATCTTTTTGTTTTAACACCTTCTAATGCAAAGATAATGCTTTTTTTCCTTACCTTTGTTACTTTAAACGAAGAATTTAGTTTGGTATGAAATACATAATGCTGATAATAAGTATGTTGCTGGGATCGGGGCTTTCAGTCTTTGCGCAGCCAAAAGCCTCTTTTGATAAGACAATGCACGAATTTGGAACCATTTTATGGAAGAACCCGGTAACGGCTACCTTTAAAATAACAAATAAGGGCGATAAGCCGTTAGTGATATCCAATGTCACCACTTCCTGCGGGTGCACTGTTACCGACTGGACCAAATCTCCTATTCTGCCGGGGAAAACGGGTGAAGTCAGTTCTACGTTTGATGCCAAGGCTCTCGGTCGTTTCCGGAAAAGCATCGGTGTTTATTGCAATGCGTCAGACAAGCCTGTTTATTTGTCTTTTCGCGGAGAAGTGACCGCCGACCCCAAGAACTATACCTTTACCCATCCTTATCAAATCGGTGCAATCCGCCTGAATAAAGAGGAAATAGAGTTTGACGATGCGAACAGGGGAGATAAACCGACCATCGAACTGCTGATAGCCAATACTTCGGACCGGGTCTATACACCTGTGTTGATGCATCTGCCTCCTTATTTGAGTGCGGTGGCCACTCCCGACAAGCTGGGGCGTAACCGCACCGGAAAGATTAAGGTGACTCTTGATACCGAAAAACTTCCCAAGCTGGGGTTGACCACTGCTTCGGTATACCTGTCACGTTTCCCCGGAGACAAGGTGGGTGAGGAAAATGAGATTCCGGTTTCGGCTGTGCTGTTGCCCGATTTCTCTCGCATCAGTCAGCAGGAACGCCTGAATCCGCCTGCCATCCATCTTTCTGCCAAAGAACTGGTCATGGGAGAATTGGCAGATGACGAGAAACGTTCGCAGACGATTATAGTGAAGAATGTGGGTAAATCCAATCTGGAAATACGTGATTTGCAAGTGTTCAACTCTGCTTTGGGAGTGCAGTTGAAGAAACGTGTCTTGAAGCCGGGGGCAACGACCAAGATGAAGATTACGGCTTATGGGCATAACCTCAGAAGAGTGAAAGGCTCACCTCGTGTATTGATGATAACGAATGACCCGAACAGCCCGAAAATAATTATCAATGTGAAAGTAACCTCAAAGAAATAGCTATGGAACATCCTGAAAATAGTGAAGAATATAAGGGATTGGTCGTCAATGCGGGCATTGAACAACCATCCATTGTGAATCCTTATTTGAAATTCCGCAAGAAACCGCGTCGCCGTGAGTTTTCTGTGGGAGAGTATGTGGAAGGTATTGTGAAAGGTAACGTGACCGTCTTGAGTCAGGCCGTGACACTGGTGGAGAGTGTGAAACCCGAACATCAGGCCATCGCTCAGGAGGTTATAGAGAAATGTCTCCCTTATTCCGGCAGGTCGATTCGTATCGGAATCAGCGGAGTGCCGGGTGCCGGCAAGAGTACCTCCATTGATGTTTTCGGGCTGCATGTGCTCCGGCAAGGAGGAAAGTTGGCTGTCTTGGCCATCGACCCCAGCAGTGAGCGTTCCAAAGGCAGCATCTTGGGCGATAAGACCCGCATGGAGAAACTGTCCGTCCATCCCAATGCTTTTATCCGCCCCAGCCCCTCGGCAGGTTCGTTGGGCGGAGTGGCACGAAAGACCCGTGAGACGATTATCCTGTGCGAGGCAGGAGGGTTTGATAAGATATTTGTCGAAACGGTGGGAGTGGGGCAGAGTGAAACTGCGGTACACTCCATGGTGGATTTCTTTCTGCTGATTCAACTGGCGGGCACGGGAGATGAATTGCAAGGCATCAAACGGGGTATCATGGAGATGGCGGATGGCATTGTCATCAACAAGGCCGACGGCAATAACATAGAGAAAGCGAAACTGGCAGCGAGCCATTTTCGGAATGCGCTGCACCTGTTTCCGGCACCCGATTCGGGATGGTCTCCCAAAGTCCTGACTTATTCGGGCTTTTATGGCTTGGGCATCAAGGAGATATGGGACATGGTTGATGAGTATTTTGCTTTTGTGAAAGCCAATGGCTATTTTGAACAGCGTCGTAACGAACAGGCAAAATACTGGATGTACGAGTCCATCAACGAGCACCTGCGCGACAGTTTTTATAATAATGAGACGATAGCTTCCATGCTGGCTGTAAAGGAAGAGGAAGTGTTGAACGGAAAGCTGACTTCTTTTGTTGCGGCAAAGAAGTTGCTGGACGCTTATTATGATACATTGAAGTAAAAAGGGAGTGTGTCAAAACTAAACCGGCCTATCCCATCGTCAGCTGTAGGGGCAGGGTTTGCCTGCCCGAATACATAAAGCAAACTGTTTTCGGGCGAGAGAACCTCGCCCCTGCGAACTAAGCGACAGCATTTTTTATCGTCCCGTTGCCTTTTTATTGTTTCTAATGAAAACCCATTCATCTGTTTCAGCATGCAGGCAGAAATATTCAGTTTAACCTCTTTCCATTCTTTATCTCCTATATTCCATATACCTATCATATGATAATTATAGGAGTTTCTGCCGAAAACATACATGCAGCAATCGGGTTTGGCAGAGGAAATGTTCGGATTAGCTGTTGTAAAAGAGCTTTCGAATGAAACTTGAACAGGCTCTGAAAGACTAAAGTGTTTTATCAAAAGATCAAGGAGTTTTTAGCAAAGACCTTAGTCTTTTTTTTTAACTCCAAGGTCTTTTTTGAGGGGTGTTATAGTGCTGAAAAAATGAACTTAATGTATTGATAAGCAATGCTTTGGGTACTTGTTTCTACCTGGTTGGAAAATGGTGTTGGGTTTGCAAGGTGGTAATATGGTCAAAGTGCTGAATAACAGTGTATTGACTGTTTTGTTTGGGACCACTGGGACCAGGGCCCATCTTTATGCTTTGGTGGCCCCGGAATTGTGCTCTTGTAAGATGTTATTTGATTGTTTATCAATGTATTATGTCTGTTTAAAACGGACAAGCAATGGCTTTATGAGAAATAAGTATACATTTTAATCACATTATCATGTTTCTCGCATTTTGCCCGTAAGGGCGGGGGGTGGATAGGCCGGTTTGGTTTTGATATACTCCCCTGCCGGTAAAGTGACAGCATTATCTACAGTTTGGCACACCCTCTACTTGTGTTATCGGACTCTTTTCTCCACAGAAGGTGAATTAATTTACTTTTTAGCTGTTGGATATTCCATGCCTCCATCTTTCATTTCCCCCTGTTTAAGCCTGTTTTCATCCTTCGGAGAAGTGAAAAATACAGTATCTGGGCTTGTACGCTTTATGAGTCTGATAATCAGTGTTTTGATGTACTTTTATGGGGCCGGGAAAGCATAAAGGTGGTCCCTGGACCCAGTGGTCCCAAATATAATACTTATTTGCTTGATAATAAGCATATTATGTAAAACCAAACAACCTGTCCCGGAGTTCGTTATCTCTGAGACAGGTTGTGTTGGAATATTTTAAATCCTGTAGGGAGTTGTATTCTCTTTAAATGGAGAGTTCGTGAAGCACGTTCACCAGTTCTCTGTCGATGGGCTTGTCGTTTTTGATGGCTTTGACAAAAGGCACATACACAATCTTATCGTCATCAATGCCAATCATCACGTTACGCTGACCTTCGAGCAGTGCCTGGATGCTGGCTACTCCCATGCGGCTGGCAATGATGCGGTCGTGTGCAGTAGGACGTCCTCCGCGTTGCAAGTGTCCCAAGATGGTGACACGCACATCGTACTGGGGATATTCGTTTTTCACACGTTCTGCATAATGCATAGCCCCTCCGGTAAGTTCACTTTCGGCCACCAACACGATGCTGCTGCTTTTTGACTTGCGGAATCCGTGTTCGATGAATTCTTCCAGTTGGTCCACCTCCGTACTGAATTCGGGGATGATGGCTGCTTCTGCTCCTGCGGCAATAGCGCCGTTCAATGCCAGAAAACCTGCATCGCGTCCCATTACCTCGACAAAGAACAGACGTTCGTGAGAGGTGGCGGTATCGCGAATCTTATCCACAGCATCGAGAATGGTATTCAAGGCAGTGTCATATCCGATGGTGGTGTCGGTACCGTATAAGTCATTGTCAATCGTTCCCGGAAGTCCGATACACGGTACATCGAACTCTTGTGCAAATATACGTGCGCCGGTCAGTGAACCGTCACCGCCGATGATGACCAAAGCATCGATTTCGTGCTTTTTCATGTTCTCGTATGCTTGTGCACGTCCTTCGGGTGTTGTGAATTCCTTGCAGCGGGCGGTTTTTAGGATAGTACCTCCCATTTGTATGATGTTGCTGACATTTTGGCTTTTGAATTCCTGAATTTCATCTGTTACCAAGCCCTTGTATCCTCTATAAATGCCATATACTTTCAGGCCGTTATAGATGGCAGAGCGTGTCACTGCGCGAATGGCGGCGTTCATTCCCGGAGCATCACCTCCGGATGTTAAAATACCGATACTTTTAATCGTTCCCATAAATACCCATTTTAATGTTTTTATGATGCAAAGTTAGCAATTTATCACTTGGACAGCGATAAAATATTATTTTTTATTGGTCTGTTTTTCGTTTAGGATAACCTTTTTACACTCTTCCATCAACCATTTGGGAGTAGAAGTGGCTCCGCAAATGCCGATGGAATGGACATCCTTCAGTAGGTTGCGGTCTATTTCCTCCGGTTGGTCGATGAGGTAGGAGTTGGGGTTTACCTTTTTACATTCCTGAAACAAGATTTTCCCATTGGAGCTTTTGCGGCCGCAAACGAAGAAAATGAGATCGTGTGCTGCCGCAAATTTACGGATGTTCGGCATACGGTTGGCTACTTGCCGGCAAATGGTGTCGAAGTATTCAAAGGAGGCTTCGGGCGATATGTGTTCCTTGATATATTCCACAATCTGCCAGAACTCTTCCAAAGATTTCGTGGTCTGTGAATACAGCCGGATATCTTTGTTGAAGTCCAGCTGCACCACTTCCTCCGGTTTTTCTATGACAATCGCTTTCCCGTGTGTCTGTCCCACCAGTCCGAGCACTTCGGCGTGTCCGTTTTTCCCGTAAATCACGATTTGTGTGTCGTGGCTGTCGGGGGTGTTGTCAAATTCCTGTTTGATGCGTTTTTGCAGCCGCAATACCACGGGGCAGGTTGCATCGATGATTTCGATATGGTTGGCTTTTGCCAGTGCGTATGTTTCAGGCGGTTCTCCATGAGCGCGGAGCAGCACCTTGGCGTTATGCAGCCGGGCGAATTCTTCGTGGTTGATGGTGATGAGGCCCATCTTTTTCAGACGTTCGCATTCTTGTCCGTTGTGCACAATGTCCCCCAGGCAATAGAGCGTGGTGCCCTTTGCCAATTCCTCTTCTGCTTTTTTGATGGCGGTGGTTACGCCGAAGCAGAAGCCCGAACCTTCGTCTATTTCTACATTAACCATTGGTTGCTTTTTGGAATTGTTCTGCCAGCCATTGTTTCTGTTCGGCAATGGTCATGTGGCTGTTGTCCAACAAAATAGCATCTTCGGCTTTCCTCAAGGGACCGACTTCCCGGTTTTGGTCGATATAATCACGTTCTTCCACGTTTTTCAATATTTCGTCGTAAGAAGCCGGCCGGCCTTTTGCTTTCAGCTCGTCGTATCGGCGCCGGGCGCGGATGTCGGCAGAGGCGGTTACGAAAATCTTCAGTTCGGCATCAGGAAAAACCACGGTTCCGATATCGCGTCCGTCCATCACAATTCCTTTCTGCCTGCCCATTTCCTGTTGCTGTTTCACCAATGCCTCCCGAACAAATCCGAGGGCGGCAACCGGGCTTACGTGTGAAGAAACTTCCATGGTCCGGATGCGTTCTTCCACCTCTTCGCCGTTCAGCAAGGTGACAGGACGCTGGGTTTCCGGGTTCAGCCGGAAAGAAATCCTGATGTCGGGCAGGCTGTTTCGGAGCTCCTCCTCCCGGATGCCGCTGTCTGTAAACAACCCGTTGTCGAGGCAGTATAAAGTAACGGCACGATACATGGCACCGCTATCTATATATATGTATCCTATTTCACGTGCCAAATCTTTGGCCATTGTGCTTTTTCCGCAAGACGAGTAACCGTCGATGGCTATTGTTATTTTTTTCATATATAATTAATGTATAGATGAGTATATTGCTATATGCGGTTCAAAGATAGGGAAAAGTTAGGTGCCCTTCCATGAAAAAGAATTAAAATATAATGAATTAGCAAATTTTTACGGTGAAAATACTTTTTGTTTAAAAGAAAAGTACTACATTTGCCTTGAATGAGAAACACTTAATTTTAAACAACAATTTATGGAAGTTAAAAAATCGCCCAAAGCAGATCTTGAAGGTAAAAAAAGTACCTGGCTGCTAATCGGTTATGTGTTTATCTTAGCTCTTATGTTTGTCGCTTTCGAATGGACTGAACGCGATAAGCAGGTGACTACAGATACAGGTATGGCCGCAGTTGTATTTGAAGAAGAAATGGTTCCTATCACAGAACAGGAAGAACAGCAACAAGCTCCTCCTCCCGAAGTACCTAAAGCGGAAGAAATTATTGAAATCGTAGAAAATGATGCTAAAGTAGAAGAAACCGTTATTCAGGCATCAGATGATACGGAAAAAGCTGTGGAAGTTAAATATACACCGGTTGTAGTAGAAGAGGAAGAACCGGAAGAACAACAGATTTTCCAGATTGTAGAAGAAATGCCCGAATTCCCCGGCGGTATGGGAGAATGTTTGAAGTTCTTGATGAAGAATGCAAAATATCCGACCATCTCTCAGGAAAACGGTGTGCAGGGTAAAGTATCAGTGAAGTTCGTTATCGAAAAAGACGGTTCTATTGCTGATCCGGTTGTTGTTCGCGGTGTAGACCCTTACTTGGATAAAGAGGCTCTGCGTGTAGTGAAGTCAATGCCGAAATGGAAACCCGGTAAACAACGTGGTAAACCGGTACGTGTAAGTTATACCGTGCCCGTAATCTTTAAATTACAGTAATCTTTGGATAAAAATCATGAAGAGGCTGCTCATTGGGTAGCCTCTTTTTTTAGTAATATATTTAATTCTTTTTCTTATGGCTTTTTTAGCAACCGAATTGTCGGATAAGATCAACGGCTATCTTTCTGAAATGCCTTATATGCGTGAACCGAAAGGGCTGTATGCTCCTATTGAATATGTATTATCGTTGGGTGGAAAGCGGATTCGTCCTGTCTTGATGTTGCTTGCTTATAATATGTATAAGGAAGATGTGGACTGTATTTTGCCGCAGGCGGCAGGTATCGAGACTTATCATAATTATACTTTATTGCATGACGACCTGATGGACAAGGCTGATATGCGCCGCAATAAACCTACTGTTCATAAAGTATGGGATGACAACACGGCAATCTTGTCGGGAGACGCTATGTTGGTATTGGCTTACCGCCTGATGGCTGATTGTCAGGAAAAGTATTTGAAGCGGGTGATGGATATCTTTACACAGACGGCTTTGGAAATATGCGAAGGGCAGCAATGGGATATGGAATTTGAAACACGTACGGATGTGACTGTACCGGAATATATAGAAATGATTCGTCTGAAAACGTCTGTCTTGTTATCGGCGGCATTGAAAATCGGTGCCGTTTTGGGGGATGCTTCCGAGGAGGATGCCCGCAAACTTTATGATTTCGGCATTCAGATGGGACTGGCCTTCCAGTTGCAAGACGATTATCTGGATGTGTATGGTGATCCCAAGGTGTTTGGAAAGAATATCGGGGGGGATATCTTATGTAATAAGAAAACCTTTATGCTGATAAACGCATTGGCCTTGGGCAATCCGCGGCAGAAGGAAGAGCTGGACCGATGGATTTCGTGTGCGGAGTATTGCCCGGAAGAAAAGATTAAAGCTGTGACGGGAATCTATAATGAGATTGGCATTGATAAAATCTGCGATGAAAAAATCAATGAATATTACGCAAAAGGGCTGGCTTTGCTGGATGGTGTGAGTCTGCCGGCAGAGAGAAAAGAAGAGTTAAAGTCTTTTGTTTGTCGTTTAATGAATAGAAAAGTGTGATGATTGATACCCATTCCCATCTTTTTGCAGAAGAGTTTGCCGATGATTTGCCGCAAGTGATAGAACGCGCCAAGGCTGCCGGTGTCAGGAAGGTTTTTATGCCCAACATTGATGATACAACCATCCGTGAGTTGTTGGAGGTATGTGAGGCATATAAAGGTTTTTGTTATCCGATGCTGGGTTTTCACCCGACGTCGGTGGACGGTGATTATAAAGCCCGCCTGATGCCGATGAAAAAGTTGTTGACCGAAGGACACCCTTATATCGCCATCGGAGAGGTGGGGATGGATTTGTATTGGGATAAGACCTACCTCAAAGAGCAGCAAGCTGCCTTGGACGAACAGATACATTGGGCACTGGAGTATGACTTGCCCTTGATTATTCACTGCCGTGAAGCCTTCCCCGAGTTGTTTGAAGTGCTCTCTCCTTATAAGAATACGAATTTGAGCGGCATCTTTCATAGTTTTACGGGAAATGCGGAAGAGGCGGAGCAATTGTCGGACTATCCTGCTTTCAGAATTGGAATCAACGGGGTGGTCACATTCAAGAAAAGTACGTTGCCCGAAACACTGAAGAATGTCCCGTTGAGTAAAATCGTGCTCGAAACCGATTCTCCCTATTTGGCTCCCGTGCCCAACAGAGGGAAAAGAAATGAGACTTCCTATATAAAAGAGGTGGCGTTAAAGCTGGCGGAAATTTATGGCATGAGTTTGGCAGAAATAGATGCCATAACGACCGAAAACGCTTTAAAAGTGTTCAAAATGGCCAAATAAGTTTTTAAAGTTTATTAAATTTGAGGGGATATGCCAATATTGAGGCGCCGAATTCTGTGTAAGACGAAAAAAAAGGATACATTTGTGACTGAAATCGCTTGCTATTCCCAAATTTCTTTGTAATTTGCACCCGATTTCAAAACGAGGATGTAAATGTGTCCCCTAAAAGGAGAGATGCTCGAGTGGTTGAAGAGGCACGCCTGGAAAGCGTGTATACGCCAAAAGTGTATCGCGGGTTCGAATCCCGCTCTCTCCGCATTGCTGTGAAAGGGCAAAAAGTGGAAAACAATTAAAACAATAAAATAACAATTAATTAATTAATCTTAAAAATTAGACACACAATGAAAAAGTTATTTGCAATTCTTGCAGTGATGGGAGTCCTTACTTTGGGATCAGTTCAGCCTATTATGGCTCAGGATGAAGCTCCGGCTCAAACAGAACAGACAGCGGTAGTTGAAGAAGGTGGTGGTCTCCACAAAGAACTTAAAACCAAATTTATCGAAGGTGATGCCAGCTTCATGTCTTTGGTAGCTATCGCATTGGTTTTAGGTTTGGCTTTCTGTATTGAACGTATCATTTATTTAAGCTTGGCTGAAGTGAACACAAAGAAGTTGATGGCTAACATCGAAGCTGCTTTGGAAAAAGGTGATGTAGAAGCTGCTAAGACAGTATGTCGTAACACTCGCGGTCCTGTTGCCTCTATCTGCTATCAGGGCTTGATGAGAATTGACGAAGGTGTTGACGTAGTTGAACGTTCGGTTGTTTCTTACGGTGGTGTTCAGGCAGGTTACCTTGAAAAAGGATGCTCTTGGATTACATTGTTCATCGCAATGGCTCCGTCTTTGGGATTCTTGGGTACTGTAATCGGTATGGTTATGGCGTTCGATAAAATCCAACAGGCAGGTGATATTTCTCCGACAGTTGTAGCAGGCGGTATGAAAGTGGCTTTGATTACTACTATCTTCGGTTTGGTTGTAGCATTGATTCTTCAGGTATTCTATAACTACATCCTTTCTAAGATTGAAGCTATCACAAGCCAGATGGAAGATTCTTCTATCACTTTGCTTGATATGATTATGAAATATAACTTGAAATACAAAAAATAATTAGAACAATGGCTAAGTTATCATATAAAATGTCCTACTATGCATTATATGTCTGTTTTGCACTGATTCTGGTGGTGCTGGGCATGTTCTACTTCGTAGGATATAATAACCCGGTCGGTGAATATAACGAACCGGCTCATACAGAAACATTGATTTACTTGATGTATGGCATGTTTGGTGTTTGTGTAGCTGTAACTCTTGTAGGAGCCATTGCACAATTCGGAGCTGCATTGAGAGATAATCCAATGAGTGCTGTTAAATCTTTGTTAGGTATCGTATTATTGGTTGTTGTATTGGTGGTTTCTTACAGCATGGGATCGGAAGCTACTATCATGACCGGTGACGGTCCTTATTCGGATGCTTTCTGGTTGAAGATTACCGATATGTTGATTTACTCTATCTATTGCTTGTTTGGAGTAGCTGCTGTTGGTACTATCCTTAACCTGAGCGGTATCTTCAAGAAATAATAAACATTGATATTAACAATAAAAAAACGAAATAAGTAAAATGGCAAAAAAGAAAAGAGCAGTTCCTGGGATTAACTCCAGTTCAACAGCCGATATTGCCTTTATGTTGCTTATTTTCTTCTTGATTACTACATCTATGGATACTGACCGTGGTTTGGCGAGACGTTTGCCGCCTCCCCCCGAACAGAATCAGAAAGATGATAATATCTTAAAGAAAGAACGTAATGTGCTCCAGGTACGTCTGAATAAAGACGACCAACTGATGTGTGGTAAGGAGTATATTGATATAAAGCAATTGAGAGAAAAGGCAAAAGAATTTATCGCCAATCCGTACGATGATGAAAATCTCCCGGAAAAACATAAGAAGAATATTCCTTTGTTGGGTGATTGCATGGTTACAGAACAGCATGTAATTTCTGTTCAGAATGACGTTGGTACCAGCTATCAGGCATATATCAATGTTCAGAATGAATTGGTTGCTGCATATAATGAACTTCGTGACGAACTTGGTAAAGCTAAGTTTGGCAAGGCTTACAATGAATGTAGCGAAGACGAACAGAAAGCGATTCGTGAATATTATCAGCAGAAAATTTCTGAAGCTGAACCTAAAAAGTATGGAGGTAAGAAGTAATGGGAAAATTTAATAAAACAGGTAAACGTGGAATGCCTGAATTGAATACCTCTTCTTTGCCTGACCTTATCTTTACTATGTTGTTCTTCTTTATGATTGTAACAACAATGCGTGAGGTTACATTGAAGGTTCAATTTAGAGTTCCGCAGGCTACAGAACTTGAAAAGCTGGAAAAGAAGTCTTTGGTTTCCTTTATCTATATCGGTAAGCCATTGCCTGAATTCCAGAAGAAAATGGGTGCTGAAAGCCGTATTCAGTTGAATGATAAGTTCGCTGAAGTTTCAGAAGTTCAGGATTATATTTATCAGGAACGTGAAAACATGAAAGAAGAAGACCAGCCGTTTATGACAGTATCTATGAAGGTGGATAGTGAAACTAAAATGGGTATTGTACAGGATGTAAAACAGGCTCTTCGTCAGGCGTATGCTTTGAATATTAACTACTCTGCTACTCAACGTCAGTAAAATAGTTAATACATGATATGAAAAAGGAAGTTGTTTTCGGCAACTTCCTTTTTTGTTTTGTTTCTACATGGTATATGGTCAGACCGGCTGACCGTATACTTCTTTATATAGCATGTTCTTTACTTTATCAAAGTCTTTTTCCATATCTATATCTCCATAAGTCATCAGCAACATGGGCAGGCCTGAGTCGCCGGTGCGGTAAGGAGGCTGCATATATGGCTTTTCGTGCAGTGTGAAATTCAATCGCTTGTAGAAGTTGATACGCCGTATGCTCATCTCTTCTGTCGGTTCTTCTACTTCCAGAACGATGGGACCTTGCAGTTTGGTTTGGATACTTTCTAATACACGTTTGCCGTAACCCCCGTTGCGCAGGGAGGGATCGATGGCAAAATGCTCGATATAGTAGAAATCTCCCATGTCCCAATAGCTGATCATACCGACGGGTTTTCCGTCTTCCACTATCACATTGTTGCAGAAAAGGGGATTACTGTCCGAATACTCACGCTGTTGGGGAGTATCACGGCGTTCCTGTGCAGGAAACGCCGTGTGCATCAACTCTTCAACAAAACCGTATAGTTCTTGGTTTTCTGTCTTGACTTGTTTAATTTCAATCATTTTTGTCTTGGTTTAGTCATGTAATATATAACTTATTTCTCGGTATAAAAGTTTATCAGTCTTTCAAGTGCACGCTGGCAAACGGGGCAGAAAGCAGGTGCTTCATTGATTTTCATTCTACATTCGGTGACCGGGCGATAAATGCCTTTTTTGGTGTAACCGGCTCCCTCATAAACTCCTACTTTGTTGTATATATCCGGCTTTTGAGTTGCTACCGGGGTAGGAATGGGAGTATGGGCAGGAATCATATCTTTCCATTTGCTTTCAAAGTCAACGAGACTGGTGATATTTTGTTCCCACGGTTCTACCTCGTAAGGATATTGCGGGCTGGGAGCTTCCGTATAAGCATATTCGTCTGCCAATCCTCCGAAGCTATGCCCGAACTCGTGCACCACTACCGGTTTGAACATCGGATGGTGGGCAGTGGTCAGTGTATACGAATTATAAATGCCTCCTCCTCCATAAGTGTCGGTATTGGCCAATATGATAATGTGTTCGTATGGGATGCCTGCCAACCAGTTATGAATACTTTTTACCCGGCTTGTAGTCAGGTACCGGTCGGAATAGAAAGTATTGAAATGAGAGCTGACAGCCGTCGATTTCCATTCACCTTTGCCGGGCACACTCACACCGCTGTCCTGCGACGGACTGGCTACTGCCACCACATTGAATTTGTTTTTCAACTTCTTGAAAGGTTCGTGACTGAATAAAGCATCGCAAGCTGTCTGTGCGTCCTTATAGAAAAGATCCATCTCTTGCTCTGTGTAACCTTCTGCCATAATAGCCACATCGATACAATCTTTGGAGCTCCCGCTTTGTAATAAGTAGCGATGAGGGGTGATACGTGCCAATCCTCTCTGATGGATGAGAATGTCATTCGGGTTGACTTCGTGCGTCAGCGAAGTGCTTACCTTATGATATACATTCTTAAGGGCAACGGTAACCACTGCCTCTTTCTTGGGATAAGGAAGCAAGAAGGAGTTTTCAAACCCTTTTCTCACGCGGGAAGCCTCTTCTTCGGTCACCCATTCCTGAAAAAGGCTGGAAAAAGAGGTGCGGTAAATAACTTGCCCTGTAGCTTTATCCTTCATGGTTATTTCTCCGTTTCCTCCTAAAGGAATTTCAGACAAATGGTGCCGGCGGCCTGCCCACTCGGGGAGGCTGGACAGTTCGTCCAGATAAATATCCAGATGCCCGGCATCTCCCGTAAAGATGTAATCCACCCGAAGAGTCTTGTCTTCAAAAAAATCATCAAAATTCTGTGCGAATGCAGTGATGTTCATAACGCTGCATAAAAGGAAAATAAGTGTCTTTTTCATGTTTTCTTTAATTTTGAACAAAGATACGACTTTCTATTAATTTATAAATATTCATGCAATAAAAGTTATGGATTGTACAAATATTGTCGGGAAAAGTCATATCTTTGCAGAAAATTAAACTAAAAAGAATGGGACATCATCAATTAGATAGTTTGGATGAGCAGATTTTGAAGTTGATAGCCGATAATGCTCGTATTCCGTTTCTGGAAGTTGCCCGTGCGTGCAATGTGTCGGGTGCGGCTATTCACCAGCGCATTCAGAAACTGACCAACTTAGGTATTCTGAAAGGTTCGGAGTATGTTATCGACCCGGAGAAGATAGGTTATGAAACATGTGCATACATTGGTCTTTATTTAAAGGATCCCGAACAGTTTGACTCTGTCACGGAAGCGTTGAAAAAGATTCCGGAAGTCGTGGAATGTCACTTCACTACCGGGCAGTATGATATGTTTATCAAGATATATGCCAAGAACAATCATCATTTGCTTAGCATTATCCATGATAAACTTCAGCCGCTTGGCTTGGCTCGTTCGGAGACCATTATTTCTTTCAACGAAGCGATTAAAAGACAAATGCCTATTTTGAATTTGGCAGACGAGGATTAATATTTTGTTTTATCTTCGTTCGTAGTTGATGAAGCTATAAGGGTAGAGATGTTTCTCATCGGTATGATGGTCTTCTCTACCTGTTTCTTTCCATACTTTTTCATCTATTTCAGGGAAAAAGACATCTGCCTGCTTGCCGGTGTCATGCACCAATGTGATATATAAACGGTGAGTCAGTGGCAGTGCTTCCTTATACACACTGGCACCTCCCATGATAAAGATTTCCTCTTCGGCATTACAATGAGCCAGGGCCTCCTCCAAAGAGGTGAAACATTCGGCACCTGCACAGACCAATCCGTCCTGACGTGATAAAACGATATTCCGGCGGTTGGGCAATGCACCTTTGGGCAGTGAATCAAAGGTCTTTCGTCCCATGATAACAGTGTGTCCGGTGGTGAGTGCCTTAAAGCGCTTCAAGTCGTTGGGCAACCAGTATAATAATTGATTGTCCTTTCCGATGCCATTGTTTTTTGCGATGGCCACTATGATAGACAGGTTATTCATCTTTTTGAGGTATTACAGTGTTAAACAGATACTTTTCCGGCAATGTGAGGCCACGGGTCGTAATTCACCAGCTCGAAGTCTTCGTATTTGAAGCTGAATATATCCTTTACGTCAGGATTAATTTTCATTTGGGGGAGTGGACGCGGCTCACGGGTGAGCTGCAATTTTACTTGTTCCAAGTGATTCAGATAAATATGTGTATCTCCCAGCGTGTGGACAAAATCACCCGCTTTGAGTCCGGTGACTTGTGCCATCATTTGCAACAGCAGGGCGTATGAGGCGATATTGAAGGGTACTCCGAGGAATGTGTCGGCACTGCGCTGATACAGTTGAAGACTTAAACGTCCGTCGGCCACATAGAACTGAAAGAAGGCATGGCAGGGGGGGAGATTCATATTGCCCAAGTCGGCTACATTCCATGCGCTGACAATGATACGCCGTGAATCAGGATTATGTTTGATAGTCTCTACGGCTTCGCTGATTTGGTCGATGAATCCGCCTTTATAGTCAGGCCACGAGCGCCATTGGTAGCCGTAGATATGTCCCAAGTCACCGTTTTCGTCCGCCCATTCGTTCCAGATTCGCACTCCGTTGTCTTGCAGGTATTTCACGTTGGTATCTCCTTGCAGGAACCAAAGCAGTTCGTGTATGATGGATTTGAGATGTAACTTCTTGGTAGTGATACAGGGAAAGCCTTCTTCGAGGTTAAAGCGCATTTGATGGCCAAACACGCTGATGGTTCCCGTACCGGTGCGGTCTTCTTTATGGACACCTTCGGTCAGGATGCGGTTTAACAGGTTTAAATATTGTTTCATCTTCGGATTTTCATTTTACAGACTGCAAAAGTACACAATTTATCGGAAACTGACTACTCGTTGGACACCTATAATGATGACCACCACCGTAGCAATTGCCAATGAAATGAAGTTTGTGTTGCTCATCAGATTGTAAGATTGCGAAGTGATGACTTCTACAATGACACCGAACAAGAAATTGAAACCGTCAAACACATAGAACAGTATGCAGCAAAGCACGGTACAGACTGTAGTGAGTACATCGGACATCCATTTGGCATGTTCGGGCAGCTGCCGTATCACTCGGCGTGAGAATCCGTTGTCTTCTATTTCATGCTTGTTGGCATGCATGAATTGGCTAATCAATTTATCATCATTTTCCATCATAACCGTTCTGTTTTAAGAAGTTAGAAAGTTTTTCTTTTCCACGCGAGAGGTGGGATTTGACAGTTCCGGCAGGCATACCGGTTACTATCGCTATTTTTTCTATCGGCAGGTCCTCCATAAAGAACAGAGTGATGCATGTTCGCTCTGCTTCTTTCAGTCGGCTCAATCCCCGATATATGTCCATTTGCTCGCCTACCTTGGTTTGTTCCACTTGGCAGGAGGCATCTATTTCCCGCTCTTCCAGTCCCGAAGTCTCTTTCTTGCCGCGAATATAGTCATAAAATACATTATAGGCAATACGATAAAGCCAGGTGGAGAAGCTGGAGAGGTTTTTGAACGAGCTCAGATTGGTGTATGCCTTCAAGAAAGTTTCCTGTGCCAAGTCATCGCTCAGTTCTTCATCGCCCAATGTCTGGTGGAGGAAGAAACGGCGCACGGGCGATTGATACTTTTTGACCAAAGTATCAAACGCCCGGGTGTTTTTGAAGACCACCACTTGTGCTACCAACGATATGTCGTTGAGCTGCCCCATTCTTTATTGTTCGTTGTGTGGAGTGTCTTCGTGTCCGTCACCGCTCATCCGGGTAGGGGAGGAGCCGTCTTTTTTTTGTTTGCGGGGAGTGGTGGTATAAGCAATCAGCACTTGTCCTATTCCCATACAGAAGATAAGGAAACCGATAGCGGCCAGTCCTTTGACACCGGTCATAACCCATAGGAAAACTCCCAGTCCGATACCTAAAAAGATATGGGTAATCCCTTTGGTCATAATCTCGTTGTTGCGGTTTCTCTCATTGAAGAGTTCCTGCGGAATGCTGTGCCCTGCAGCGAGCGCTTCGGCTGCCAGCTTGTATTTGGCTTGTTTATTCTTATATCGGAACCATAGTGTGATAGCGACGATGAACAGTGGCAGTCCGAATATCATAATGACGGAAATCAGTACAATAATCCCACCCATATCGTTTGACATGTTGTCTCCGAAGAAACTGAAATTGGCATTTGAATGGGCATCGGTCGGGGCATAAGCATCCGCATCGCTAAGTTCACTTATCACTACAGTATCCATTCGTGTACTGTCACCGGCCGAAGGAACCAGTTTTATTTTTTCTGCTGAAGCCGTCAGGCTGTATCCAATCAGGAAGGCAAAGATTAAAAAAAGCTGTTTCATACGTTTTATCTGTTTATTATTATTTTCTATAAGTTAGACGGAAGATGACTTCCTTTTGGTTGCAAATAGACGAAATATTTTTCATAAAACAGAGAAAAAGGTGGTATTTCCTTTGTCAGGACGCCATCAGCCTGCCGCTTGGAGCCTTGTAACAGAAATGAAACCTGATTGTTACAAAACCTTTAATGCAGTGTAACTCCCACGCAATCCGGTTCATCTACTTTTGCGGCAGATTTATAACGCATAAAAAAATATATGAAAAAGGTTATTAGATTAGTCTCTTGTATGCTGCTGACAGCAGGTATTTGTGGAAATGCTTTTGCAGGGAACAATGAAACGGTGGTAAAACAAGGTGCCATTCGCGGACGTGTGATAGACAACGGCAAACAAACGCTTCCGGGAGCTTCTATTTTTATTGAGAATCTGAAAACAGGAGTGATTAGTGACGTGAACGGTTTTTATACCTTACCCAATCTGAAACCGGGTACTTATACCGTGAAGGTAACTTATGTGGGCTATAGCCCTATCGAAATGAACATCACAGTTCCCGAAGGCAAGACATTGGAGAAGGATATTGTGATGAGTGAAGGACTGGAGTTACAAGCTGTGCAGGTAAAAGGGGCTTTTCAAGGACAGAAGAAAGCTATCAATACGCAAAAAAACAATATGGGAATCACCAATGTGGTGTCGGCCGACCAGGTAGGCAAGTTCCCGGATTCGAATATCGGTGATGCATTGAAGCGTATCAGTGGTATCAATGTGCAATACGACCAGGGAGAAGCCCGTTTCGGACAGGTACGCGGTACGAGCGCCGATTTGAGTTCCGTTACCATCAACGGTAATCGTGTTCCTTCTGCCGAAGGGGATACGCGCAACGTGCAGCTTGACCTGATTCCGGCAGATATGATTCAGACCATCGAAGTAAGTAAGGTCGTTACACCTGATATGGACGGTGATGCTATCGGTGGCTCTATCAATTTGGTGACTAAGAATTCTCCTTATAAACGTACTATCAATGCGACAGCAGGAAGCGGTTATAACTGGATTAGTGAGAAAGCCCAACTGAACTTAGGATTCACTTATGGTGACCGTTTCTTTCATGACAGGCTGGGAATGTTGCTTTCTGCTTCTTATCAAAATGCTCCTTCGGGTTCTTATGATACCGAGTTTATGTGGGAAAAAAGCGAAGACGGAAAGGCGTATGTCAATGATTACCAAATGCGTCAATACTTTGTTACCCGTGAGCGCCAAAGTTATTCGGCAGCATTTGATTTCGATATCAATGAGAACCATAAATTGACTTTCAAAGGTATTTTCAATAACCGTAACGACTGGGAAAACCGTTACCGCACGACTATAAAGGATTTGGATGAGAACGGAAAGGGAACTGTCCGTATTCAGACTAAAGCCGGTACATCCGATAACCGTAATGCCCGTTTGGAACGTCAGCGCACTATGGATTTTGCTTTGGGCGGTGAACATTTGTGGGGAGCTATCGGTATGGACTGGAACGCCAGTTATGCCAAAGCTACGGAAGAACGTCCGAATGAACGTTATCTCGATTTTCAGTTAAAGAAGCAGCAGTTTGATATGGATTTGAGTGATGAACGGCAACCGTTTGCTACTCCTCAATCGGGTTCTACCCTGACGTTGAGTGATAAATTCAGCTTAAAGGAACTGACCGAGCAACAGGAGGATATAAAAGAAGAAGACTTGAAGTTCTCTACCAACTTCAAGGCAACGCTGAATAATGGTGCCAAACTGAAGTTCGGAGCGAAAGTGGTGCGTAAAACCAAAGAAAAAGAAATAGACTTTTATGAATATACGCCGATAGATAAGGATGCCTTTATGGAAAACAGTCTGCGGAATATGGTCGACCAAAGTACAGATAAGTTTATGCCAGACAATAAATATCAGGTAGGTTCGTTTGCTGGTAAAGAGTATATCGGCGGATTGAATCTGAATGACCCTTCACAGTTCGAAAAGGAGCAGGTGCAGGCAGAATTGGCGGAGAACTTTGAAGCGCGTGAGACTGTCAGTTCGGGTTATGTACGTTTCGATCATCGGTTCAGCCGTGACATCAGCCTGATGGCAGGATTGCGTTTGGAACATACTTCTCTTCGATATACCGGGCGCAACTATGACGATGAAACAGACCAGACCACTAAGACCGACCGTATGACCAACAGCTACGTGAACTTCCTTCCTTCTCTCTTGGTGAAATGGGATGTAAATGATGATTTCAAGATTCGCGGTTCGTACACACAAACTTTGAGCCGGCCCAAATATTCGGCTTTGGTTCCGAGTGTGAATATTAACCGTGGAGACAACGAGATAAAGATTGGTAACTCAGACTTGAAACCGACTCTCTCTTATAATTTCGATTTGAGTGCGGATTATTATTTCAAGAGTATCGGTTTGGTGAGTGCAGGATTCTTTTATAAGAAGATAGATGACTTCATTGTCGATCAGGTGCTGACCAACTATGAATATCAAGGCACAGAATATACTCGTTTCACTCAGCCTAAAAATGCCGGAAACGCTAATCTGTGGGGATTGGAGTTTTCTTATCAGCGTGATTTCGGTTTCATCGCTCCGGCATTGAAATGTGTAGGTTTCTACGGAACATATACATATACCCACTCACGTGTAGAAGACTTTAACTTTGAAGGTCGCGAAAACGAAAGCGGACTGAGTCTGCCGGGGTCTCCCGAACACACTGCCAATGCTTCTCTCTATTTTGAAAAAGGAGGGTTGAATGTACGCTTAAGCTATAACCATGCATCCAGCTTTATCGATGAAATGGGACCGAGCACATTTTATGACAGATTCTATGATGCTGTGAATTATATGGATGTAAATGCCAGCTATACTTTTGGCAGAAAGGTGAAAATGACGTTCTATGCCGAAGCAAACAATTTATTGAACCAGCCGCTTCGTTACTATCAGGGAACGAAAGACCGGACAATGCAGGCCGAATATTATGGAGTGAAAGTAAATGCAGGTTTTAAAGTAAGTTTTTAAATAAATGAATAATATGAATATGTTGAAGATGATAGGAAAAATAAAAGAAGTATTGACATGGGTGTGGATTGCCGTTATCGGTACGGCTATCTGTGTGAATGTATGCGCTCAGACTCCGCAGGAGTGGAAGGGGCTGGAAAGACAACTGAATTTCTATATGGCTAATGATTTGGGAAGAAACGGTTATTATGACCAGAAACCTATTGCCGAGTTAATGGGCGAAATGGCTGATGCAATCGGTCCCGAATGTGTGTTTGCTGCCGGTGACGTACATCACTTTGAGGGGGTACGCAGTGTGAATGATCCGCTTTGGATGACTAACTATGAACTGATTTACAGCCATCCCGAGTTGATGATAGACTGGTTCCCGGTTTTGGGTAATCATGAGTATCGTGGGAATACACAGGCAGTATTGGATTATACGAACGTGAGTCGCCGTTGGTCAATGCCGGACCGTTATTATACGAAAGTATTCGATAAGAAGGGAACAAGTGTTCGCTTTGTGATGATAGATACGGCTCCGTTGATTGACAAATACCGCAACGAAAGCACTACTTATCCGGATGCTTGCAAACAGGATATGGACAAGCAGCTTGCGTGGATTGACTCTGTGCTGACTGTTGCCAAAGAAGATTGGATAGTGGTGATCGGTCATCATCCCATTTATGCGGAGACTCCGAAAGACAACAGTGAACGCAGTGATATGCAGAAACGTCTGGACCCTATATTGCGTAAACATAAAGTGGATATCTATGCCTGCGGACATATTCATAACTTCCAGCATATTCGTGTGCCGGGCAGTGATATTGACTACGTGGTGAATACCTCTGCTTCTCTGAGTCGGAAGGTGAAGGCTGTGGAAGGCACACAGTTCTGTAGTCCCGAACCGGGCTTCTCTATCTTCACGGTAGATAAAAAAGAGTTGGATATGCACATGGTCGACAAGACGGGAAAAGTAATTTATACGGTAAAACGTACGAAATAGACTTAGCAATATGGGGAAAAAGAGTATATTTGCAGCATAATGTATGCTGACAACAATGAATTTACCATCTGATTTTTCCCAAAGAACCCATGAATTACTGGGTGATAATGATTATAGACAGTTGGAGGATGCCTTGCAGGACGAAGCGCCTGTGAGCATCCGTGTTAATAGTGCCAAATGTGATAGAGAGGTAAAAGGGGAGCGAGTTCCCTGGTCTGCCAATGGAATATATTTGGCAGAACGTCCGACTTTTACGTTTGATCCTTTGTTTCATGCCGGATGCTATTATGTACAGGAGGCTTCTTCTATGTTTGTGGAACAGGTGTTGAAGACCTATGTCTCGTCTCCGGTAGTGATGCTCGACCTCTGTGCAGCACCGGGAGGTAAGTCCACTGCTGCGCGGGCGGTATTGCCTGACGGCAGTTTGCTGGTAGCGAATGAAGTGATGCGCAACAGGGTGCAGATTTTAGCCGAGAATCTTATTAAATGGGGAAATACGGAAGTGGTAGTGACCAATAACGACCCTTCGGATTTTGCCGCTTTGCCGGGGATGTTTGATGTCGTTTTGACGGATGTACCCTGCTCGGGTGAAGGAATGTTTCGTAAAGATGCTGTGGCGGTAGAGGAGTGGAGTGCTGATAATGTGCAAATCTGCCGGCAGCGTCAACGCCGCATCTTGGCGGATGTGTGGACGGCATTGAAGCCGGGCGGTCTGCTTATTTACAGTACCTGTACGTATAATAGGGAGGAAGATGAAGATAATGTAGCCTGGATAGCCCGCGAATTGGGAGCTGAAGTGCTGGAGGTACCTGTCCGGCCGGAATGGAATATTACCGGCAACTTGACCGAAGCGGATTTTCCGGTGTATCGCTTTTTACCTCATAAGACAAAAGGGGAAGGTTTCTTCTTGGCTGTACTTCGCAAGGATACCGAAGGAGGAGAAGAGGAAAGGACAGGGGATTACTTGAAAGAGCATGCCGGCGGCAGAAAAGATAAAAAGAAGGGTGGAAGAGAGAAACAGCAGGTGATGACCGTTCCTAAAGAAGTAAAAGACTGGTTGCAGCACCCTGAAGACTATCAGTTCGAGGTGAAAGGTACCGGTATTGTTGCTTTTCCCCAAAAACATAGTGAAACGTATGCGCTGTTGCAACAGGTTTTAAAGGTCATTCATGCCGGTGTGACATTGGGCGAATTGAAAGGAAAAGATATTGTGCCCGATCATTCTCTGGCAATGACTATAGCAATGAGACAAGGAAAGTTTCTACAGGCTGAACTGAGTTATGAACAGGCTATCGGCTATTTGCGTAAAGAGGCTGTGGTTTTGGACTCTTCCGTTCCCCGCGGTTATATATTGCTTACCTATAAAAAGATTCCGTTAGGCTTTGCCAAGAATATAGGCAACCGTGCCAACAATCTATATCCGCAAGAGTGGCGTATCCGTAGCGGTTATTTGCCGGATGTGCTTAGCATGGTGTGGGACGATTGATACCTTCCGGCATCTATCAGAACGGTTTGCGAAAGGTGCAGCCGTTCTTCCATTCGGAACACCCGTAAGCAGTTTTTCCTTTGATAATCGTTCCTTTCCCACATAGCGGACAAGGTTTACCGACCCATTCATCGGCAGGCGGATTTTCCGGCTTCGCTTCTTTGGTGGCGGCTTTCGGTTTGCGGGGACTTGCTTTCCTTTTGGCAGCAGTCTTCTTGGAGGCTTCTTCTTTGACAGTTTCTTCCATGGTAGTGACGCGGCGATTGGTGTTGTCGCTCAATACGCTGTGCACCACTTCCGCTACCATTTGTTTCAGTTCGTCCAGAAAAGTGGAAGCATCATAGCTTTTCCGTTCTATCTCGCGCAGTTTCTTTTCCCAGATACCTGTCAGTTCTGCTGATTTCAACAGCTCTTCGTGAATCAGTCCGATAAGTTCCACTCCGGTGGGAGTAGCAATCAGGTTCTTGCGTTCTTTTCGGATATAGTGACGTTTGAATAAGGTTTCGATAATGGCAGCGCGGGTAGACGGACGTCCGATGCCGTTCTCTTTCAAGGCATCGCGCAATTCGTCATTGTCCACCAGTTTACCGGCAGTTTCCATGGCACGCAGCAAAGTAGCCTCTGTGTAGGGTTTGGGCGGCTGTGTCCATTTCTCGTTCAATGTGGGCAGATGAGGTCCGCTTTCACCTTTTACAAAGGTAGGCAGAGTGCGTTCTTCATCTCCTTCACGCGGTTCTGTATCAGGGTCGGTCATGCCGTCGGGCAGATTGGTCTGCGGTTTGGCAAAGATGACACGCCATCCCGGTTCCAATATTTGTTTTCCGGTAACTTTGAATTCTATTCCATCTGTTTCGCCAATCACGGTTGTGGTAGAAAACTTACAGTCGGGATAAAATGCGGCAATGAAGCGGCGTGCCACAAGGTCGAACACACGTTTCTCCATATCCGTCAGGTTGACAGGAGGTTGCCCGGTGGGAATGATGGCATGGTGGTCGGTGACTTTCGAATTGTCGAACACTTTCTTTGATTTATTCAGCTTGGTACCGGCAAGCGGAGCTGTCAGTGTTTCGTATGGTTTCAGACCTGCCAGAATGCCGGGACATTTAGGGTAAATATCGTCACTCAGGAAAGTAGTATCCACACGTGGGTAGGTGGTAACTTTCTTTTCGTAGAGCGATTGGATAAGTTTTAATGTATCATCAGCCGAATATCCAAACTTTTTATTGCATTCTACCTGTAAAGAGGTCAAGTCGAAGAGTCGGGGAGGCGCTTCTGTTCCTGCTTTTTTGGTCACTTCTGTCACGGTAAAAGGAACATTCTTGATACGTTCCATCAATGCTTCGCCTGTGGAGAGATCAGTGATGGGAGGTATTCCTCTGTTTTCTACAGTCCTCTTGCTCTTTTTAGCCGATTCTTTTTGGTCACTTTTCTCTTGTGCCAGTTCTTCATCGCTTTTTCGGATGATGGCGGTAAAGGTCGTATCACGATATACAGTGGCAAGTACCCAATACTGTTGGGGAGTGAAGTTCTCAATTTCCAGTTGCCTTTTGACAATCAGAGCAAGGGTGGGTGTCTGTACGCGACCGATAGATAAAACCTGTCGGTTTTGTCCATACTTTAAGGTGTAAAGACGGGTGGCATTCATCCCCAATACCCAATCGCCGATGGCACGGCTTAAGCCGGCTTCGTACAACGGCTTGAAATCGGACTGGTCTTTCAGGTTTTGGAAACCTTCACGGATAGCTTCTTCGGTCAGTGATGAAATCCACAAGCGTTTCACCGGGCAGTGAGCGCCTGCTTTTTGCATCACCCATCGCTGAATCAGCTCTCCTTCTTGTCCGGCATCACCACAGTTTATAATCTCATCGGCTTTCTGCATTAAACTTTCGATTATGCGGAACTGCTTCTCTATACCCGGGTCATTGATGAGTTTGATTCCGAAACGTGGAGGAATCATCGGAAGGCTGGACAAGCTCCATGCTTTCCATGAAGGAGTATATTCATGCGGCTCCTTCAGGGTACAGAGATGCCCGAATGTCCAGGTCACCTGGTATCCGTTTCCTTCTATGTATCCGTCTTTTTTGTTTTTTGCTCCCAATACATCGGCGATATCGCGTGCAACGGAAGGCTTTTCGGCAATACAAACTATCATAATTTTCGTTCTGTCTAATAGGATTGCAAAGGTAACAAAAACGGCTGAAAGCAACTCTCTTTTCTCTTTAATTTATGAGAATTTAGAAACTGCTTTCAGCCGCTATCTGTACTTGATATGCTATTTAATCCATGTACCGTCTGCTTTTATTCTCAGGTTTTCCACTTCCTCGTCTGTGCTTTTGTTTTCCAAGTCGATGATATACCATTCTTCGGATACGGGTGTTTGTACGTATTCGGCATCATCGATGGTAAATCCGGGATACCGGGCATTAACAGCCTGTTTCACAGCTTGGGGAAGTTCGGAAGCACGTACGTCCCAACTGGTTCCCACCCATGTCTTCTTACTGTCGAAATAAACGTCTTTTTCTTTATTTTCATCCCAAATACTCACTTCCATGTAATCTTTTTCTTTTTCGATATCAAGAATACGGGCATTGGGGTACATCTCTTTGATGAGGGCAGAGAAATCGTCCAAATCCGGTTGGGGAATGAAATCTTCATAGTAGTCCGAATCATTATCAACTTCAGTTCTGGTCAGAACACCTTCGGGCGAATAATATAAATCGACTTCCTGTTTGCCTTGCTCCACTTCGATTACATAAATGGTTTCCATGCCTGCTCGGGCTAGCATGTCTACATCGTCTATTTTCCAACCGGCATATTCACTTTGTTTGAAAGTCTCTTTCACCGGTTGTGGCAATGCTTCATAAGGTATATCGCTTTCCGTCATATACCATTCTGCCGATGAAGGATTATACCATGCTTCATGCGATGTTCCTTCGCTGTGGAAACTGGCAACGGCATAATTACCCTTTACTTCCCATTCCACAGACCGGGCTTGTGGATATTTGGAATTAAATGCTTCCCGGACAAGATTGGATACTGCCGATGCATCGGGAGTATCATTGTCGTCGTCACTACATGCGCTGAAAGTAAATACACTGATAGCTGCAAAAAATAAAAATAACATCCAGTTCTTTTTCATAATCGTTTTATTTTTATGGTTTCTTTGCGGCAAATTTAGAGGGAGAATCTAAAAAGATTCTGAAATTTGAAGCAAATTGCAGCTTTTCGGTTATTTTTTTACCTGCTTCTCTTTATTCGTTTTTATGAAGATACCAGTCTTTGTTTTGTGCACCGGAAGATCTTACCCATTCAGCGAATCCGGGGTATGCTGTAGTGATACGTACCTTTTCTGCCGGGACAGGGAAGTCTTTTACATCCGGTAAATGGATAGCAAAGGGCATATTGTCGTTGGATACATAAAACAAATTGTGCTCTGGTTGAGAGGCATCTTCTCCTGTACTCCATAAGTTGTTGTCGGCTTTATCGGTCGGCGGGTAATTGACAAGGTGCACTTCTTTGCCTCTTCCTTGGTCTGTGCTACAGATAATAAACGGATTATAGGGCGGAATTAGTTTATTATAGTCTGCATTTGCTATTTCTATGGTCACAGTATAGGTCTTTCCTATCACGTTTTTGATATTGTCAAAGAGGAGGACAGTAGGGTAGGTCTGTCCGCTTTCCATATTGTCGTTGCCGATGAATGTGGAACGTTCAGGTCCCTCGATAGTGATACTTTTGACATCTGTATAAGTAATATTTGTCAATTGGTAGCCAAAGCCGTTGTTATAAATACCTCCGTTATGACGAGGGGTAAACTTATCGATAATTTTGGTGATTTTATTGGTTTCTAATGTTTTGTAAATAGTGGATTCATAGTCTATCATAACATCATTCATGTCATAATCACCTTCTTCCGGCCATTTATCCTCATAGGTAAGTGTACCAAAAGTCGTTTGTACATTGTCATCCGGAGTTGGAGCGTTTTCATCCGGTAAATCGGGAATTGTATTTTTTTCCACTGCATCCTTTTGTTCAATGTCAAGATAGAATGTAGCATCGGAGAAATTGTTATCATCCTTGTCTTCAAAACCGATAGTAACTATTTGTGCAGAGGTCTTATCCAGCAAGGAGATTGTTCGCTTTTGTTTTGGCTCGTTTAAATTAGTACTTGAATATTTATTAGACTTCCAGCCGCTTTTATCGGGATTACTAATTGAACCGTTGCTAAATCCACCGGGCTGAAGGAAGAATCCAATAGCCACTCCTGCCGGAAATTCATCTTGGAATTGTGTTCCGTCCCAATATTTTAATGCTACTTGGTCACAAGGAAATACAGAGGCATTTTGGGTTGCCGTTATGTTGGGGAATGCAATAATCTTTGTTATTTTGTTTCCTTCGGGAACTTCATCTTTGGGGTAAGTATAATATCCCATTACATTCTTAAGGCTAGCTCCACTATTCACAAATACCAATTTTATTTTGGTGGCCTTTGCCAATATAATATCCGACTTTACATTATCATCAAGGAATTCCGGGTGCACTACAGATATGTATTTACTTTTCACTGTAGAGTATGTTTCTTTTATATTATAAAGTATATAGTCTGGCGTATTTGCTTTGGGAAGTAAATATGTCGGTTTTCCACTTTCGCTCCAATCTCCTAATATCTTGTATTCATCAGGGTATTTAAATTCATTGACGGGGGTCACTGCCCGTGTCCTGTCTCTGTGCGAGGCAATATAGTCGTTTTGATTGAAGCTGATACTTTTGTCTTTGATTGTCAGTTCTATGGGGGAAACTGTTCCCAAATAATCGGAGTATAACCATATTTTCTCGGTTCGGGCCGGGATGGTAACATTGCCTGAGAACCGTCCTGATTTATCCGTTGAGGCTTTAAAAAGCCCTTTTATATTCTCTTTTTTAATAATAGATCCATCCTCCGGTTCTTCTGTGGGGTTTTCATCGAAGAGTTCAAAAAGTACGAGATAGTCATTGAAACCATAATCAATGTTCACTTTAATAGTTTGCATTGTGTTGAAGTCAAAGTAATCCTCTACGGAAGGTTTTTCCGGTTCGGGAGTCGGTTCGGGTGCACCGTTCAGTCCGTTTTTGTCCATGCAACTATATAACACGAACAGCGTTGCTGTGATTAGCACGCATTTTGTTAAATCCTTCATATCATTTTAAGATGTTAATCAAGCAAATGTAATTAAAAAATCGTTGATAACGAATAAAAGATGGGAATAAAAGCTTAATAACAAGGATTATTTTATTTGAGGAGACAATTATTGGGATGAAGTGTAGTTTGGGTAAAATATAAAAGGCAAACTTGTTCGAAGTTCGCCTTTTATAAATTGAATGTGGTAAGGAAGACTTTTATTCTTCCAGCAATATTTCCATAATCTGTACTGCTGCTTTGGCTACAGAAGTACCCGGACCAAAGATAGCTGCTACACCTGCTTTATAAAGGAAGTCGTAGTCTTGGGCAGGAATTACACCTCCGGCAATAACCAGAATATCTTCGCGGCCTAACTTCTTCAACTCTTCCATCAGTTGCGGAATCAAAGTCTTGTGTCCGGCAGCCAGTGATGAAACGCCCACTGCATGAACATCGTTTTCCACCGCTTCACGGGCAGCTTCGGCAGGAGTCTGGAACAACGGTCCCATATCTACGTCGAAACCACAGTCTGCATAACCTGTAGCAACCACTTTCGCACCGCGGTCGTGTCCATCCTGTCCCATCTTGGCAACCATGATACGCGGACGGCGACCTTCTTTCTTTGCAAATTCTTCGGTCAGTTCGCAAGCTTTTGCGAAATCTGCATCTTTTTTACTTTCTGATGAATACACGCCTGATATAGTTCTAATTACTGCTTTATAACGTCCTACAATCTTTTCGCAAGCATCTGAAATTTCGCCTAAGGTAGCGCGGACACGGGCTGCTTCTACTGCCAGTTCCAGCAAATTGCCTTCTTTGGTCTCGACGCAACGGGTAATAGCATCCAATGCTTTTTTCACTTCTTCTTCGTTGCGGCCCTCTTTCAGACGTTTCAAGTTCTCAATCTGTTCCAGTCGAACGGCGGTGTTGTCTACTTCGAGGATATCGATGGGGTCTTCTTTTTCCAAGCGATACTTGTTGGTTCCCACGATAGTCTGTGCACCTGAGTCAATGCGGGCCTGAGTGCGTGCGGCAGCTTCTTCGATACGCATTTTGGGCACACCGGTTTCGATAGCTTTTGCCATACCGCCAAGGCTTTCGATTTCCTGAATATGTTCCCAAGCCTTGTGAGCCAGTTCATTTGTCAGAGACTCTACATAGTAAGAACCTCCCCATGGGTCGACATTCTTACAAATGTAAGTTTCTTCCTGAATATAAATCTGAGTATTACGTGCAATACGTGCAGAAAAGTCTGTCGGAAGAGCAATTGCTTCGTCCAATGCATTGGTGTGCAGTGACTGGGTGTGTCCCAGTGCGGCAGCCATTGCTTCGATACAGGTACGGCCTACGTTATTGAACGGATCTTGTTCGGTCAGTGACCAGCCTGAAGTCTGCGAGTGAGTACGCAAAGCCAGTGACTTCGGGTTTTTCGGGTTGAACTGTTTCACGAGTTTTGCCCATAACATACGTGCGGCACGCATTTTGGCAATCTCCATAAAGTGATTCATACCGATAGCCCAGAAGAACGACAAGCGCGGAGCAAAGGCATCGATATCGATACCTGCTGCAACACCTGCACGGAGATATTCCAAACCGTCGGCCAAGGTATAAGCCAATTCGATATCTGCCGTAGCACCTGCTTCCTGCATGTGATAGCCGGAGATAGAGATTGAATTGAACTTAGGCATCTTTTGAGAGGTGTATTCAAAGATGTCAGAGATAATCTTCATAGAGAAGGCAGGCGGATAAATATAGGTGTTACGCACCATGAACTCTTTCAAAATATCATTCTGGATGGTTCCTGCCATTTCTTCAAGTTTCGCTCCCTGTTCCAGTCCTGCATTGATATAGAATGCCATGATAGGAAGTACGGCTCCGTTCATGGTCATGGAAACGGACATCTTGTTCAAGGGGATGCCATCGAACAATACTTTCATGTTTTCCAGTGAACAGATAGATACACCTGCTTTACCTACGTCGCCTACTACACGCTGATGGTCGGGGTCATAGCCACGGTGGGTCGGAAGGTCGAATGCAACAGACAGACCTTTCTGACCTGAGGCCAGATTACGGCGATAGAATGCGTTACTTTCTTCTGCGGTAGAGAAGCCGGCGTATTGGCGGATTGTCCAAGGGCGGAACGTATACATCATGGAGTATGGGCCACGGAGATAGGGAGGAATACCTGCGGTATAGTTCAAATGTTCCATACCTTCCAGGTCTTCTTTCGTATAAACAGGCTTCACACTGATGTGTTCCGGTGTTTTCCAGTCGGCGGTAATGCCGTTGGCTTTTTGCCATTCCATACCGTTCTGCGGCTGGAATCCGGCATAAATATCTATGTTTTTAAAATTCGGTTTCATTGTCTTCCTTACTTAATTCCTAACTTAGCGTTGTATTCTTTCAAAGTTTCCAATACGTTTACACGTACATGGATAAAGTTTTCGATGCCTGCGGCTTTCAGGTCTTCCATGCAAGCCGGAGCACCTGCTACGATAAACATGGCGCGTCCGTTGAGCGCTTTGAATGCCGGAACAGCATATTCGGCATATTCATCATCGCTCGAGCAAATCACTACGATGTCGGCACCTGCTTTCATTGCAGCTTCTACACCCTCTTCTACAGTGGGGAAGCCCAAGTTGTCAATCACTTCATAACCTGCACAAGCCAGGAAGTTACAAGAGAACTGTGCACGTGCCTGACGCATAGCCAGATTGCCTATGGTGAGCATAAATGCTTTCGGACGTTTGCCTGAGCGTTCGGTTTGCAGGCGAAGTGCTTCAAATTCGCTGGCGGCACGGTTGAAGTTCAGTGTTGCGATAGGTTTCTCGCAACTGTTGCCGGAGCAGCAGCATTGTGCTTCGACCGGATTCTTTTCGCCTGCTTTTTCGTTGAAGTTAGGGAATTGGTTGGTGCCGAGCAATACTTCCTTGCGTTTGGAAACAGCATCATGGCGGGCCTTGTTGCTTGCATTGACGGCTTCCTGCACCTTGCCGGCTTTGACAGCTTCTAGCATACCGCCTTCTTCTTCCACATTGAGGAACAAGTCCCATGCTTGTTTGGCGATGGAGACAGTCAGGTTTTCGATAAAATATGAACCGGCAGCCGGGTCGACTACCTTATTAAAATGACATTCTTCTTTCAACAGTAATTGTTGATTGCGTGCAATGCGTTCCGAGAAATCATCCGGAGTCTTGTAAGTCTTGTCAAACGGAGTGACGGTAATAGAGTTTACACCGGCCAAGGCTGCACTCATTGTTTCTGTCTGGGTGCGGAGCAAGTTTACGTGAGCGTCAAACAGAGTCAGGTTAAAAGTAGACGTTTCTGCATGGGCAATCATTTTGCAAGCACATTCACATTCGGGTTTATATTCGTTCACGATGTTGGCCCATAACATGCGTCCTGCGCGGAATTTGGCGATTTCGAGGAAGTAGTTGGAGCTGATACCGAAGTTGAATTTGATTCTTTTTGCAGCCGATGTAGCCGGAACTCCCGCCTCTATCAGTTTGTTCAGATATTCATTACCCCATGCCAATGCGTATCCCAACTCTTGTGAAATATAAGACCCTGCATTGTTTAACTCTACTGCGTTAACGCAGATGCAACGATACTTGGGCAATGGAGCCAGAACGTCTACCAATTCCTTGGCAGTAGCAGCGAAATTGCTCAGGTCTTTGCCTTTTGCCATCATCTTGCCCATCGGGTCATAGTTGACAGAACCTTGCAGTTGAGCCAAGTCATAACCTTTCTTTTGGAAATATTCCACCAATAATTTAGCCAGTTCCACGGTATGTCCCTGACAGGTAGAGAAGTTCAGCTCTACGCATTCGGCACAAATACCGTTCAGCAATGTTTCAATGTATTCGGCATTCAAGTCTTTTGCATTGACCTTGAAACCAAGGGAGTCTATACCTTTATTCAGAATGTCGAGTGCTTTTGCATTTGCTTCTTTCGGGCATTCCACTTGGATATCTTGACGCACCAGCCAGGTGTTGTCATCCTTTTTTATACCTCTCACATAAGGGAACTGTCCGGGCAGCCCTTCTGTTGTTTTTAAACCTTCCAAGTCTTCCTGACGGTAGAAAGGTTTCACTTTAAAGCCTTCATTGGTTTTCCAAACCAGTTTCTTTTCAAAGTCAGCACCTTTCAGGTCTGCTGTAATCTTTTCCATCCACGCTTCCGTAGAAACGCCGGGAAAATCTGAAAAGAGTTTCTCTTTACTATCTGCCATAGTTTATTTGGTATTAATATTTAAGTTAGTAATATCTTGTATCTTGTTCAAGTGTTCGGGCAAATATAGTAATTCCTTTTAAATAGATTCCCTTTTTTACTTATTTTCGCAGCAAGCAACTGCTGATTTCTGTCATTTTGTTAAGGAAAGAAGTAGATAACTGCGGGGTTTGCTATGTGGATATTGCAAAATAAATCATGTAGGTGAAATAATTATGCTCGGATTATTGGGCTGAGTGGAATGAATTTGCTAATTTTGCGGCAATTTTTAAAACACATTAAATATTATGGATTGGTTACAAAATCTATTTACTGATGAAAACTCGATTGCACACATAGTGCTGCTATATTCTTTTGTGATAGCAGTGGGTGTGTTACTCGGAAAGATTAAGATTTTCGGGGTGTCACTGGGTGTAACCTTCGTCTTGTTTACCGGTATTGTCTGTGGGCATTTCGGTTTTACGGGAAACACGCAGATTTTGACATTCTTGCAAGATTTCGGACTTATTTTGTTCGTCTTTTGCATTGGTCTTCAGGTGGGACCGTCTTTTTTCTCTTCTTTCAAGAAGGGTGGTGTTGCCATGAACCTGATAGCGATTGGCATTGTTTGTCTGAACGTTGCAGTTGCCCTCGGATTGTATTATGGGTTGAACGGACGTATCGAATTGCCCATGATGGTGGGTATTCTTTGCGGTGCGGTTACGAATACGCCCGGACTTGGTGCTGCCAACGAAGCTTTGTCGCAACTGAGCTATAACGGCCCGCAGATAGCCATGGGGTATGCTTGTGCTTATCCGCTTGGTGTGTTGGGTATTATCGGTTCTATCATTGCCATTCGTTACATTTGCCGTGTTAATCTGAAAAAAGAAGAAGAAGCTATTGCCCGGGAAGAGGCGGCTAACCCTCATCTTACTCCCAGAATGATGCATCTTGAAGTGCATAATGAGGCGTTGGAAGGGAAGACATTACTCCAGGTAAAAGACTTTATGGGACGTGATTTTGTATGTTCCCGCATTCTTCAGAACGGACATGTGAGTATTCCGAACCGTGATACTGTTTTTCATATCGGTGACCAGTTGTTTGTGGTTTGTGCCGAAGATGATGCCGAAGCTATCATCGCTTTCATTGGTCCGAAGATTGAAGTAGACTGGGAGAAGCAAGATACTCCGATGGTATCGCGCCGTATCTTGATTACGCAGCCCAAAATGAACGGTAAGCAACTGGGTGAGTTTCATTTCAGCAGTATGTATGGAGTAAATGTGACCCGTGTGAATCGTTCGGGTATGGATATCTTTGCTTCACGAAACCTGACTCTTCAGGTAGGTGACCGTGTCATGGTGGTAGGTGCACAGGATGCAGTAGAGCGTGTTGCCGGTTTGATGGGTAACTCGTTGAAACGCCTTGACCATCCTAATATCGTAACTATATTCGTAGGTATCTTCCTTGGAATCCTGTTCGGCAGTCTGCCCATTGCATTCCCCGGCATTCCTACTCCGGTGAAATTAGGTCTTGCCGGTGGTCCGTTGATTGTATCTATTTTGATCGGACGTTTCGGTTATAAGATGAAGCTGGTCACTTACACCACGATGAGTGCCAACCTGATGTTGCGTGAAATCGGTATCGCCCTGTTCCTTGCCAGTGTGGGCATCAAGGCGGGAGCCAATTTTGTGAGCACGGTGGTAGACGGTGACGGATTATTATATGTAGGTTGCGGATTCTTGATAACGGTTATACCTTTATTGATAATGGGTGCCGTAGCCCGTTTCCATTATAAGATGAACTATTTTATGCTGATGGGTCTTATTGCAGGTAGTAATACCGACCCCCCTGCATTGGCTTACTCCAATCAGACAGCGGGAAACAATGCGCCGGCAGTAGGATATTCTACCGTTTATCCGGTGTCCATGTTCCTTCGCATCCTGACAGCCCAGTTGCTGATATTGATATTGGCTTCATAACTTTTAGTGAGTGAAAATATAGTCAGGCACGGATTACGCGGAAAACACGGTTCTTTCTTTTTACGGACAGACTGTGGGCTCCGTGTCATCCGTGCCTGATTTGCTTTATTATAATAACAAAGAAAAAGAATAAATATGATTTCAGTAGATGGATTGACCGTCGAGTTTGGCGGAACCACCTTGTTTAGTGACATTTCTTTCCAGATAAACGAGAAAGACCGTATTGCCCTGATGGGAAAGAACGGTGCAGGCAAGTCTACCTTGTTGAAGATTTTGGCGGGTGTCCGTCAGCCTTCCCGCGGAAAAGTGACTGCCCCCAAGGATTGTGTAGTCGCTTATCTTCCACAGCATTTGATGACGGAGGACGGTCGTACGGTTTTTGAGGAGGCTTCTCAGGCTTTTGCCCATCTTCATGCCATGGAAGCGGAGATTGAGGCCATTAACAATGAGTTGGCTACGCGTACCGATTACGAGAGCGATTCTTATATGGAACTTATCGAGAAAGTTTCTACCATGAGCGAGAAGTTTTATGCCATCGATCTTACCCATTTTGAGGAAGATGTGGAAAAAGCGTTGCTCGGGCTGGGATTCACGCGCGAAGATTTCAACCGGCAGACCAGTGATTTCAGCGGCGGATGGCGTATGCGCATCGAGCTGGCGAAACTGCTCCTGCAGAATCCTGATGTCCTTCTTCTTGACGAGCCGACCAATCATCTTGATATCGAGTCCATACAATGGTTGGAAGATTTTCTGATAACAAGTGCAAAGGCTGTCATTGTCATCAGCCACGACCGTAAGTTTGTGGATAACATCACTACGCGCACCATCGAAGTAACCATGGGACGCATCTATGACTATAAAGTGAACTATTCGCAATATCTTGTCCTTCGTAAAGAACGCCGCGAGCAACAGATGAAACAATACGAGGAGCAGCAGAAAATGATTCAGGAGACAAAAGACTTTATCGAACGCTTCAAAGGAACTTATAGCAAGACATTGCAAGTGCAAAGCCGTGTCAAGATGCTCGAAAAGCTGGAGCTGGTGGAAGTGGATGAGGAAGACACTTCGGCGCTTCGCCTTAAGTTTCCCCCATCACCCCGAAGTGGAAATTATCCGGTTATTATGGACGGGGTAGGCAAGACGTATGGCGACCACGTAGTGTTCAGCAATGCGTCTCTCACTATCGAGCGCGGTGATAAAGTGGCTTTTGTGGGAAAGAACGGTGAGGGTAAGTCTACGCTGGTGAAATGTATCATGAAGGAGATAGAGCACGAAGGAACACTCACACTGGGACATAATGTTCAGATCGGCTACTTTGCACAGAATCAGGCTTCGCTGCTGGATGAAAACCTGACGGTCTTTCAAACCATCGATGATGTGGCTAAAGGTGAAATCCGTAATAAGATTCGTGACTTGCTGGGGGCTTTCATGTTTGGCAGTCCCGAGGCTTCGATGAAGAAGGTTAAGGTACTTTCGGGAGGTGAACGCACCCGTCTGGCAATGATAAAGTTACTTCTTGAACCGGTCAATCTGCTGATTCTCGATGAGCCTACCAATCACCTCGACATGAAGACAAAAGATATCTTGAAACAGGCTTTGCTTGACTTTGACGGTACGCTTATCGTGGTATCCCATGACCGTGATTTCCTTGACGGGCTGGTGAGCAAGGTGTATGAATTCGGCAACAAGAAAGTGAAAGAGCATCTTTGCGGCATCTATGAATTCCTGGAAACGAAGAAGATGGAAAGCTTGCAAGAGCTTGAAAAGAAATAATGTAAAAGTCACATTGTATCGCCTCCTGCTGCTTAACCGCGGCCAAAGGGAAGATTAAGTCGTTTCCTGCTGTCGGTCAAGGGCTTTTAAACGGAAGATTACTACAGTCTCCGGCAGCGAACTGTACAGTCCACCGTAGTAGACCGTACAGTCTACGGTAATAGACTGTACAGTCCATTGCCGAAGACTATAATACTTCGACTGATAAAAGGGGGTAATCTAACGGATGAGAATGCTTGTTACGGCTGATGAAAGGACATACTTCATTAGCCGTTTCTTTATTCTTGTATGCAAGTCCTCGGTTAGGATAGAACTGTTCCGGTGTTGGTCAAGCTGAAGTTAAAATAATCGGAAGCGGTGACAGCAGATTCACGAAACATTGATTACCTGCTGTCACCGCTTCCGGTCTATTGGTGTATTATCTGTTCTTATACATACTTTCGTAATACTTCTGATAATCACCGCTGGTTACATTTTCCACCCAAGCTTGATTCTCCAGATACCATTGTATTGTTTTCACGATGCCCACTTCAAATTTTGTTTCAGGATACCAGCCCAGTTCCTTTGTAATCTTTTCGGGATCGATGGCATAACGCTGGTCATGTCCCAAACGGTCTTTGACGAACGTAATCAGTGACTCGTTAATCCAGTCAATGCTGATTTCGCCGTTCTCTTTCCGTTCCTTCTTCTTTAATACCTTGCGATATTCGGGATTTTCGGTCATCATCTGATGGATGGTGGCAATGGTAAGCTTGACTATTTCTATATTTTGCTTTTCATTATGTCCGCCTACATTGTAAACTTCTCCGTTGCGTCCCCGGCGTACCACTAAATCGATGGCTTTGCAATGGTCTTCCACATACAGCCAGTCGCGCACATTGCTTCCGTCGCCGTAGACAGGAAGCTTCTTGCCTTCCAGAATGTTCTTGATGATAAGCGGAATCAGTTTCTCGGGAAAATGATAAGGACCGTAGTTGTTGGAACAACGGGTGATGGTGACAGGCATCTTGTATGTATCACGATATGCCATTACAATCATGTCGGCACTTGTCTTAGAGGCGCTGTAAGGGCTGTGAGGGCAAAGCGGTGTCTCTTCTGTAAAGAAACCTTCGGCTCCCAAACTGCCATATACTTCATCGGTAGACACCTGATGATAGCGCACGTCTTTGCGCCAAGTGGGATATCCGTGTTCGTCCTTACCGGTGACCCATGCACGGCGGGCAGCATCCAGCAGGTTTTGTGTGCCGAGGATGTTGGTCTGTAAAAACAGTTGCGGATTCTCAATGCTGCGGTCTACGTGGCTCTCGGCAGCAAAGTTCACCACATAATCAAACTTATATTCAGCAAAGAGCTGGTCTGCAAGTGCTTGGTCACAGATATCTCCTTTTACAAAGAAGCAGCGTTCATTATCAATGTCAGATGCGATGGTTCCCAGATTTCCGGCGTAGGTCAGGGCGTCAAGGACAACGACCTTGATATCGTCATGCTTGGCCAAAATGTACTTTAAATAGTTGGCGCCGATAAATCCGGCAGCTCCTGTAACGAGATAAGTCTTCATATTTTTAGTTATTACTGTTTTTGTGGCGCAAAGTTCGGAAAGATTTTCTTACTATCCAACTTATTCTGCCAATTCTATTACTTCTAAATCTTTAAATTCTCCTTGGTCTATTACAAAACGCACCAGTGTGCGAACGGTGTGGAAACCTGATTTGCCTGCTGCTCCCGGATTGATGTGCAGCAGGCCGAGAGTCTTGTCATATTTCACTTTCAGGATGTGAGAATGCCCGCTGATGAATAATTTGGGCGGCTTTACAAACAGGCTGCCGCGGATGGACGGGTCGTAATTGCCCGGATAACCGCCGATGTGCTTCATCAGTACTTCTGCACCGTCGACGGTAAAACGGTTTATCTGTGGATAAAGTTTACGGATTTCCTGTCCGTCGATATTTCCGTATACGGCACGAAAGGGTCGGAAGGCAGCTAACCGTTCGGCAACTTCCACCGAGCCGATGTCGCCTGCATGCCAAATCTCGTCACATTCCTCAAAGTATTTTAAATATTTATCGTCCCAATATGAATGAGTATCCGATAATAATCCAATTCTAGTCATTGTTTGTTTGTTTATTTCCAACAAAGATACTATATTTGACACAAATCTTAGCATATTATGGAGAGCAAATATCATTATTTTAAACGTGATATCAGTTGGTTGTCATTTAATCATCGGGTATTACTGGAGGCCGATGATGACTCCCTTCCGCTATATGAGCGAATAAATTTTGTTTCAATATATTCTTCCAATCTCGAAGAGTTCTATAAGATACGTGTGGCAGAACATAAAGCGATTGCTTCGGGCGGTCACAGTGATGATATTACTCAGGAAGAGGCAAAACATCTTATTCATCAGATAACCGAGGTGGTGAATGAGCAGATGGAAGACCGTATTCGCATTTATGAACGTAAGCTGATTCCTGCTTTGCGTGAACAGCAGCATGTGGTGTTTTACCAAAGCAAGCAGGAGGTGGAGCCCGTGCATACGGAGTTCATCAGGAACTTCTTCAAAGAGGAGATTTTTCCTTATTTGCAGCCCGTGCCTGTATGTAAGAATCGCATCAAGACTTTTTTGCGTGACAACCGTCTTTATCTTTCGGTGCGTGTCATCCGTCGTGACACCGGTGAGAAGGAATATTATATCATCAAACTGCCATATAGCAAAGTGCCCCGTTTCATCGAGCTTCCCCGGGTGGGTGAGTATTTCTATCTGATGTATATGGAGGATATCATCAAGGCAAATATTGACCGTATGTTTCCCGGCTATGAGTTGGATTGCAGCTATTGTTGCAAGATATCGCGTGATGCCGATATTTTTGTCGATGATGCCGAAAGTTCTGAAAAGATGGTAGAGCAACTGAAAAAGAAGGTGAAGAAGCGCAAGATAGGGGCGGTATGTCGTTTTGTGTATGACCGCAAGATGCCTGTGGACTATCTGGAATTCCTTGTGGATGCCTTTGACATCAATCGCGATGAGCTGGTTCCGGGTGACAAGCATCTCAACCTTGAAGACTTGTCGCATTTACCCAATCCTAATCGTGGTAATGAAGCACCGGTCAAGCCGGTACCCATGAAACTGAATTATCTGGATGAAAAAGAATCCATCTTCCGATATGTCAATAAGCATGATTTGCTGTTACACTTCCCCTATCATTCGTTTGACCATTTTATCCATTTCCTTTACGAAGCGGTGCACGACCCTTCTTGCAAAGAGATTATGATTACCCAGTATCGGGTGGCAGAAAACTCGGAGGTTATCAATACGCTGATAGCTGCTGCACAAAACGGTAAGCAGGTGACTGTCTTTGTGGAGCTGAAGGCACGTTTTGATGAAGAAAATAATTTGGCGACGGCCGAACTGATGGAGAAAGCGGGAATACACATTATATATAGTATTCCGGGACTGAAAGTGCATGCGAAGGTGGCATTGGTGCTTCGCCGCAACAAGGAAGGAAAGCAAGTGCGCAGCTATGCTTATATCAGTACGGGGAATTTTAATGAGAAAACGGCAACGGTATATGCCGATTCGGGTTTGTTTACTTCGAATGAAGTAATTGTCAATGACTTGCATATGCTTTTCCGTGTGTTGCGTAAGGAGGTGGCTGAACCGAAATTCAAACGTCTGCTGGTGGCACGGTTCAATCTGTTGCCGGAGTTGCGCAGGCGGATTGGTTATGAAATAAATATGGCGAAAGCCGGAAAAGAGGCACATATCATTTTGAAAATGAATGCACTGCAAGACCCGGCTATGATTGATGAACTCTATAAGGCGAGTGAAGCGGGGGTGAAGATTGATTTGATAGTCCGTGGTATCTGCTGTTTGATACCCGGCCAGGCATACAGCAAGAATATCCGTATCACCCGTATAGTGGACAGCTTCTTGGAGCATGCCCGTATCTGGTACTTCCTGAACGGTGGGAAACCGCTTCTTTTCATGGGGTCGCCGGACTGGATGAGGCGTAATCTGTATCGGCGGATAGAGGCGGTGACTCCTGTCATGGACGAAGAGTTGAAACAGGAGATGATTGATATGCTTCATATCCAGTTGAGGGATAACCAAAAGGCAGGATGGGTGGATGAGAACTTAAAGAATGTGCTGAAAAAGAATCCGAATGAAGAACCGGTACGCGCTCAATATGCATTTTATGAGTATCTGAAAGAGAAGAATGACCGTAATCGGCTGTAGTCCGGTGAGTTCTTCATTTGCGGTGGATGGTATGAATCTCCAATATTTTGCTGTTTTCGGGCGAGGTTTGCTCGCCCGAAAACAGTTTGCTTTGTGCATTACTTCCAAGGCTGTGACCGTTGGTTTGGTCTGGACATATTTTCCAAGATCTTTTTGAGTGTTATTTTTGGATTCCCAGTTTCAGCTTGACAAACTCTTTGATAAACTGCACAGTTCCGTCTATTCCCAATACCGATGAGTCAATGCACAGGTGGTAGGTTTCTGCAGCTCCCCATGTTTTATAGCTGTAATAATTATAATAGGAAGAGCGTTTCTTATCGGCTTTCTCCATTAACTCTTCGGCAGCCTCCGAAGGTATGTTGTGGATTCTCATCAGCCGCTCTATTCGCGCCTCTTTTGAAGCAGATACAAATACATTGACACATCGCGGATGGTCGCGAAGGATATAATCGGCGCATCTTCCCACAAAAAGGCAGGACTGTCTTTCGGCCAACTCGCGTATCACATCACTCTGAATTTTGAACAGTGAATCATTGCTCAGACAGCTTCCATAGGGGATGGCACCGTCACTGATAAAAGGAAAACGAGTACCAAACAGACCGCCGATGATGCTTTGTGAAGCGCGCTCATCGGCTTTCTCGAAGAACTCCTTACACAATCCGCTCTCATCGGAAGCAAGTTTTATCAATTCTTTATCATAGAAGGCGATACCGAATTCTTTTGCCAGCTTCTCGCCTATTTCTTTACCACCACTGCCTAGCTGACGTCCTAGGTTTATGACATAATTCTCGTTCATAGTCGTAATAAATTAGTGAGTATATCGGCAAATATAATTATTTAATTTGAAACTTGCTTCTGTGCATGAGACTTAAAAATCTGAAATTGCCGATAAAGCATGACGGCTGCCACGATGCTGGCTGCCAAGTCGGAAATCGGCATGCTCATCCATATTCCTTTTGAACCCCAGAACATGGGTAAAATAATGATGCAAGGTAACAGGAAAAGCAATTGGCGGGTAAGGGACAGGAAGATAGCCTTGGATGCCATTCCGATACTTTGGAAAAAGTTGGAAGTAACCATCTGAAAACCGATAATGGGGAAAAACATGACTACGATACGCAGTCCGGTGGCCGAACGCTCAATCAATCCTTCGTGGGTGGTAAAGGCGGATACAGCCAGTTCGGGCATCAGTTCGCCTACAAGGAATCCGCTGGTGGTGACAAGGGTGGCTCCGTAGATGGTCAGTTTTAATACTTGGTTAACCCGATGGTATTGACGGGCGCCGAAATTGTATCCGGCAATGGGTTGCATGCCTTGATTGAGACCCATCACAATCATGACAAACAAGAATACGATACGGTTTACAATACCGAAAGCGCCAATGGCAAGGTCACCATCATATTCTTTCAATCCTTTGTTGATAAAGATGACAATGAAGCAGGCTGCCAAATTCATCAGGAAAGGAGACATACCGATGGCAATGGTGTTTTTTACGATGCTGCCGCGCAATTTGTAAATGCCGTGGCGCAGATGGAGCAATTCGTTTTTGTTGGTGAAGGTTTTGAACTGCCATGTCAATGAAATGATTTGTGCCAGGATAGTGGCAATCGCCGCACCTTCAATACCCCATTTGAATATATAAATGAAGATAGGGTCGAGCAGTGTATTGATGATAACGGTGGTGATGGTGGCTATCATTGCCTTTTGCGGATGTCCGGATGCCCGAAGCAAAGCGTTCAATCCGAGGTACATGTGTGTCACCACATTACCTAAAAGGATGATGTACATGTAGTCGCGGGCGTATGAAATAGTGTCTGCACTGGCTCCGAAGAAATAGAGAACAGGGTCGAGGAAGAGGAGTGTGAGGATGGTGAAGCCGATGCCGATAATGAGATTCAGGGTGATGACATTGCCCAGAATATGTTGGGCGGTATCATAGTCTTTTTGTCCCAATCGGACAGACACAAGTGTGGAAGCACCTACGCCTACCAGCGAACCGAAGGCGGCTGCCAGATTCATAAGAGGGAAAGTAATTGCCAATCCTGAAATAGCCAAGGGACCCACTCCGTGTCCGATAAAGATACTGTCTACCATGTTGTAAAGTGATGAGGCGGTCATTGCGATAATTGCGGGGATTGCGTATTGCATCAATAATTTTCCAATCCGTTCTGTGCCTAGTTCTGTTGCTGTTCCTGCTTTAGCCATATTCTTTCTTTTTACCTGTTTAATTCTGAAATTCGTTGCAAAGGTACGCAAAAATTGAGCTTGAGGGAAAAGATTATGTATCTTTGCGATGAAAAAAATAATAAGTAAGAGTTGCTAAGATGAATTTTAAGAGTAGAATTATAATAGGTTGCCTGCTTGGGGTATGCACATTGCAAGTATCGGCGGAAAAGACTTATAAGTATCGTATCAATCTTCGTGATAAGGCAGAAACTGCTTACTCTGTCGGCAGTCCGCAAGCTTATCTTTCCGAGCGCGCCTTGGAACGCCGGGAACGGCAGGGGTTGAAGGTGGATGAAACAGACTTGCCGGTGTGCCGTACTTATATTGACGCCATTATCGGTAAGGGTGCCTCTGTGGTGACAAAAAGTAAATGGAACAATACAGTGGTGGTAGAAGTGGTCGACACCACCTTGATAGAACAAATAGCGAGGCTGCCTTTTGTCACGAAAACAAAGAAGGTATGGACTTCTCCCGACAGTATTCCGGCTCGTAACCCGGAGCGCAGGAAAGAGGTGACGAACAAGTTCTCGAAAACAGATAATTATTACGGTCAGGCTTACCGGCAGATTGCGGTTCACCGGGGAGACAGCCTCCATGCCGCAGGGTTCAAGGGGGAAGGAATGCAGATTGCAGTCATCGATGCAGGTTTTTATAATGCCGACGAGATGAAGTTTTTCAAGAAAATGCATCTTTTGGGTATTCGTGACTTTGTAAATCCGCAGTCGGATATTTATGCCGAGAACTATCACGGCATGAAAGTGTTATCGTGTTTGGCTGCCAACCAACCGGACGTATTGGTAGGGACCGCACCCGAAGCCTCATATTGGTTGCTTCGCAGCGAAGACGATGATACGGAGCAGCCGGTGGAGGAAGATTACTGGGCAGCGGCTTTGGAATTTGCCGATAGCGTGGGAGTCGATGTGGTGAATACTTCGTTGGGTTATTATGAGTTTGACGATAAAACGTGTAATTATCGTTATCGTGACTTGGACGGGCATTATTCCCTGATGTCACATTCGGCTTCGATGGCTGCCGATAAAGGACTGGTAGTGGTGTGCAGTGCCGGCAATTCCGGTCGCGGTACTTGGAAGAAGCTGACTCCTCCGGGAGATGCGGAGAATGTCATTACCGTGGGTGCCATGGATAAAAATCTGGTGAATGCAGATTTCTCGTCTGTCGGTAATACGGCAGACGGTCGCGTAAAACCTGATGTAATGGCAGTGGGGGTAAGTTCTGCGGTAGCCGGAAATGACGGGACAGTGTCGCGTGCCAATGGAACTTCGTTTGCATCGCCCACATTTTGCGGACTGGTGGCTTGTTTCTGGCAGGCATGTCCGTGGCTCACGGCGAAAGAGGTGATAGAAGCGGTACGTCGTTCGGCAGACCGGGCAGATGCTCCCGATAATATTTATGGCTATGGCGTTTCAAATATTTGGAAAGCTTATCAAACGGAATTAAAGAAAAGAAAATAATGGATGCACATCCTCTGTCTTTATATGAACTGAATGCGCTGGTAAAGCGCAGTATTACCTCTTGTATGCCCGATACTTATTGGCTGCAGGCGGAACTGAGCGATGTGCGCAGCAACTACTCCGGTCATTGTTACCTTGAATTTGTGCAAAAAGAGCCGAGAGGAAACAATCTGATAGCCAAGGCACGGGGAACGATTTGGAATAATGTGTATCGCCTGCTGAAACCTTACTTTGAGGAAGAGACCGGACAGGCATTTGTGGCGGGTATCAAGGTATTGGTGGAAGTATCGGTGGAGTTTCACGAACTTTATGGTTATTCGCTGACCGTACTCAATATCGACCCCACCTATACATTGGGAGACATGGCGCGTCGCCGGCGTGAAATATTGAAACAGTTGGACGAAGAAGGCGTCCTTACCCTGAATAAAGAGTTGGAACTCCCTTTGCTCACTCAGCGGATTGCTGTCATTTCATCGGCCACGGCAGCAGGTTACGGAGATTTCTGTAATCAGCTGGAACATAATCCGTATGGCTTTGTATTCTATCCGCGTCTTTTTCCTGCCGTCATGCAGGGTGACAGGGTGGAGGAGACAATCATTGCGGCTCTCGATACCATCAATGCGCGGCGTGATGATTGGGATGTGGTGGTCATTATCCGGGGAGGCGGTGCCACTTCCGATCTTTCGGGCTTTGATACATACGACCTGGCGGCAAATTGCGCGCAGTTTCCGTTGCCTGTCATTACCGGCATCGGTCATGAACGCGACGATACTGTTCTTGACAGTGTATCACATACACGTGTAAAAACTCCGACAGCTGCTGCCGAGTTTCTCATCAACCATCTGCGCAGCACGGCTGAAACGCTGGAAGATTATGCTTCGTCCATTCTTTATGCGGTCACTACCCGGATGGAGAGGGAAAAGACAAGACTCACCCGCTTGGTGGAACGTATACCGATGCAAACCCGGATGCGCTTACGCGAAGAGCGTTATCGGCAGGAACGTGTAATCAGGCAGATGGAAGTCAATTTGCAATCCCGGTTGATGAGGGAAAGTCATCGGTTGGAATTGGTTGAGAAGCAATTGGGCAGTCTGTTGCAGAAGAAACTGACGGAAGAGAATCATCGTCTCCGGTTCCTGGAGCAACAGATAAAGGCAGCCTCGCCCGAACATCTGCTGAAACGCGGTTACAGCATTACCCTTAAAGAAGGCAAAGCAGTCACGGATGCTTCCTGCCTGAAGGAGGGCGACAAACTCGTCACCCGTTTTGCAAAAGGAGAAGTAGAAAGTATAGTAATCACCGATAAATAACATTCAAAGTATATGGCAGCAAAGAAACAGACATACGAACAGGCCATGAAGCGCCTTGAAGAGATAGTAACCCGCATCGATAGCAATGAACTGGATATCGACAGTCTGGGCGAAAGCCTTAAGGAGGCGCAGGAACTCATTAAGTTCTGTCGTGAGAAGCTTTATAAGGCTGACGGAGAAATCAAGAAAATATTGGAAGAGGAAGATAAATGATAAACAATTCTTTTCATTTGGTTGGAATTTGCAAATATAAACCTTAATTTTGCTCGCAATCGTAAATAATAACATTAAAAGCATACACAATGAAAGAGATTGATTGGGCGAATCTGTCCTTCGGTTATATGAAGACAGATTATAATGTACGTTGTTACTATCGCGACGGTGCATGGGGAGAATTGGAACTTTGTTCGGAAGAAACATTGAACATTCACATGGCAGCCACTTGTCTGCATTATGGACAGGAAGCTTTTGAAGGATTGAAAGCGTATCGCGGTAAGGACGGTAAAATCCGTATTTTCCGTCCGGAAGCCAATGCACAGCGTTTGCAGAGTACATGTAACGGTATACTGATGCCTGAATTGCCGACAGAGACTTTTCTTGCAGCAGTGAAGAAGGTGGTGAAAGCCAATGAGCGTTTCATTCCGCCATACGAAAGCGGCGCTTCTCTTTATATCCGCCCGTTGCTTATCGGTACAGGTGCACAGGTAGGTGTACATCCTGCCAACGAATATATGTTTGTGGTATTCGTAACTCCCGTCGGGCCTTATTTTAAGGGAGGTTTCTCTACTAATCCGTACGTTATCATCCGTGAGTTTGACCGTGCGGCTCCTTATGGAACCGGTCGTTACAAGGTAGGTGGAAACTACGCCGCCAGTCTGCGTGCCAATAAGAAAGCACATGACTTGGGCTACTCTTGCGAGTTCTATTTGGATGCCAAAGAAAAGAAATACATCGATGAGTGCGGTGCCGCCAACTTCTTTGGTATCAAAAACAATACGTATATCACTCCGAAATCATCTTCTATCCTGCCTTCCATTACTAACAAGAGCTTGATGCAACTGGCAGAGGATATGGGTATAAAAGTGGAATGCCGTCCTGTTCCCGAAGAAGAACTGGAAACTTTCGAAGAAGCGGGTGCTTGCGGAACAGCAGCCGTTATCAGCCCCATTCAGCGAATTGATGATTTGGAAAACAACAAATCGTATGTTATCTCGAAAGATGGTAAACCGGGACCGATTTGTACTAAGCTGTACACAAAGTTGCGTGCCATTCAGTATGGTGATGAACCTGATACTCACAACTGGGTTACTATTCTCGATTAATAGATAAAGAATAATAAGGTTTGCAAGCGAATTGCAAGCCTTATTTTTTTCTCTTTCTTAGATATTCCCTACCTTTGCCCGACAAAACAATAATCATAAGAATTTGCATGGGAAAAGGAAAACTGGAGAAATTTGCAGATATGCGTGACTACCCGCACGTGTTTGAATATCCCTATTCGGTGGTCGATAATGTTCCGTTTGAGATGAAAGGGAACTGGAATCGTGACTTTTTTAAGAATGATAACCCGATTGTGCTTGAACTGGGATGCGGACGCGGGGAATATACCGTGGGATTGGGACGTATGTATTCTGATAAGAACTTTATCGGAGTAGACATAAAAGGAGCCCGTATGTGGACAGGCGCCACAGATGCGCTGAAAGCAGGCATGAAGAATGTGGCATTTCTGCGTACCAATATTGAAATTATCGAACGCTTCTTTGCTCCCGGCGAGGTAAGTGAAATCTGGCTCACCTTCTCTGACCCTCAGATGAAGAAGGCTACCAAACGGCTCACTTCTACTTATTTTATGAACCGTTATCGCAAGTTCTTGAAACCGGACGGATTAATTCATTTGAAGACAGACAGCAATTTTATGTTCACTTACACTCGCTATATGGTGGAGGAGAATCGTCTTCCCGTCGAGTTCCTGACCGAAGATTTGTATCATTCGGGACTTGTGGACGATATCTTGGGCATTCGCACTTATTATGAACAACAATGGCTGGACCGTGGTTTGAATATCAAATATATGAAGTTCCGTTTGCCGCAGGAAGGAGAGTTGCGCGAACCCGATGTGGAAATAGAGCTAGACGAGTATCGCAGTTACAACCGCAGCAAGCGAAGCGGTTTGCAAACAAGTAAATAATAAATATGTAAATTATGACCTTATATCCGAAATTGATTTTAGACGCTCTGGCAACGGTGCGTTATCCTGGAACGGGAAAGAATTTGGTTGAAGCGGAGATGGTTGCCGACAATCTCCGTATTGACGGAATGTCTGTCAGTTTCTCTCTGATATTTGAGAAGCCCACCGACCCGTTTATGAAATCTATGTTGAAGGCTGCCGAAACAGCTATTCATACTTATGTATCTCCTGATGTTCAGGTAACTATCTCTACGGAGAGCCGTCAGGCGGCACGCCCCGAACCGGGAAAGATGCTTCCTTTGGTGAAGAATGTTATTGCTGTTTCCTCAGGCAAAGGAGGGGTAGGTAAATCTACCGTAGCTGCCAATCTTGCAGTAGCATTGGCTAAGTTGGGTTATAAAGTAGGTTTGTTGGATGCCGATATATTCGGTCCTTCCATGCCTAAAATGTTTCAGGTGGAAGATGCACGCCCATACGCCGAGCAGATTGACGGACGCGATTTGATTATTCCGATTGAGAAGTATGGCATCAAACTTCTTTCCATAGGTTTTTTTGTAGATCCCGACCAAGCGACTTTGTGGCGCGGCGGTATGGCAAGCAATGCCTTGAAGCAATTGATAGGTGATGCTAATTGGGGTGAATTGGATTATTTCATTCTTGATACTCCTCCGGGCACCAGCGATATTCATCTTACTTTGGTACAGACACTTGCCATTACGGGAGCTGTGATTGTCAGCACACCGCAGCAAGTAGCACTGGCTGATGCGCGTAAGGGTATTAATATGTATACCAATGATAAGGTGAATGTGCCTATTCTCGGATTGATAGAGAATATGTCATGGTTTACTCCTGCCGAACTGCCCGAAAACAAATATTATCTGTTTGGCAGAGAAGGTGCGAAACAGTTGGCAGAAGATATGAATGTTCCTTTGCTGGGGCAGATTCCTATCGTGCAGAGTATTTGTGAGAATGGTGATAAGGGTACTCCTGCTGCTTTGGACGAAACGACTATCACGGGACGTGCTTTCTTGGAATTGGCGGAAAATGTAGTGAAACAGACTGAGAAGCGTAATGCCGAGCAAGCACCGACACATATTGTAGAGTTGAAAAAGTAAATTCGGCCTATCATTTTGTCATCCTGAACGAAGTGAAGGATTTGGTTACATCCACTTTGTGCTTCCGGATTCTCCATTTCATTCAGAATGACAGAGTAAAATGATAATATTATCTATGGGAATGCTTTTCCTGATAGTAAAAGGAATATCCTTATTGTAACTTGAAAATAATCGGAACAGTATATCCTACGCGTACAACTTTACCTCTTTGTTTTCCGGGTTTCCATTTGGGCATGGAATTGACCACTCGTAATGCTTCATCGTTGAGCAATGGGTTACCACCTTTTATAATTTGGGGATTACTGATTGAACCGTCTTTTTCTACAACAAACTTAACAGATACCTTTCCTTCCACTTTCTGAGCTTTTGCCTTTTCCGGATATTCGGTATTAGCCATGAGGAATTTTAAACAAGCTCCCATACCACCGGGAAATTCAGGCATTTCTTCTACAATCTGAAATAGTTGGTTTTCATCGAAATCGGAGCCGGATTGAGCTTGCGTTGCATTGCTTTTGGTATTACCCTTAGCTGTACTCATTGCTTTCTGATAACCTTTGCCGTCTAATGAAAATATAACAGGGACAGTGTAGGATACTCTTACTTCCTTACCTCTTTGTTTACCCGGTTTCCACTTGGGCATGGAGTTAACCACTCTCAATGCTTCTTCATTGAATACCGGGTTGTCAGTTCTTACGACTTTGGCATCCGTAATGCTTCCGTCTTTTTCGATAACGAACTTAACCGATACTTTGCCTGATATTTTATCTCTCTTGGCTTGTTCGGGATACTTGGTGTTATCCATAAGGAACTTTAGACATCCTTGCATTCCGCCATCAACGAATTCAGGCATTACCTCAACAATGGTAAATATCTGATCGTTGTCTTGGTAAACTGCTGGTGTGTCTACAGCTCCGGGTTTGGGTGTTTGGATGGCTGCTACCGTTTCGACCACCTCATTGGTGATACGTTCGGTAGTCCGTGCCACTGTTTCAATGTTGCTGACCAAGAGTAGAGCAGCGGTCAGCGGTGCAAACAGGGCATACTTGATACGACCTGCTGTGCGGGTTCTTCTTTTGTTCATCATAATAATGCGTTTTTTTAAATGTAATAAGTTGAAGTTATTATATAAACCGGTTTGTTTGTGTTGGTTGGCAAGTCCCAGCAAATGATACTGGTACTGTTGCCTGTTAGTTCCCGACTCCATGACCGTGTGGTCGGCAAGGTATTCCAAATTCAGCCTGATTTCACCTTTCAACAGCCACATGAAAGGATTCATCCAACAGATGATATTCACTACCTCACTGGCAATGACATCAATGGAATGGAGCTGACGTGTATGAGTCAGTTCATGTGTCAGGATTTCCTGTCTCTCATTTTCTTTCAGCTCCGGAAGATAGATAAAAACCCAATGCCAGAATGAGAAAGGATTGTTCGGATAAGGAAGGTTTTTTATCCGAATTCCATTTACTGTTTCTTCCTTACTTATCAAAGAGAGCCGGAAGATGCTGAGCAATTGGATGATGAACCGGGCGGAGAGCAGCGCTACTCCGATAAAATATACCCATGTAAACAAGGTCATTAGCGTGGGAGTAGGAGCAGTAACCGCGGTGGTTGCTATTTCATTATTTGTGTTTGTGTTACCGGTGATTAAAAGTGTATAATAGTCTGTCAGTTCATATATGGCAGGCTGTTCTTTTATCCATGTCTGTATGTTGAGCAATGGGTAAAGGAAAGAAAGCGTAAGAAAGCTGAGCAGAGCAATCCGACGCCACTTAAAGAATGTGTCGCTGCCGCAAAACAGTTTGTAGAAAGCATAGAACAAGGCAATGCCTACATTCACTTTCAGCATGTAGATAAGTTCGGGAGTCATAGTATTGACTTGTTGATGAGGTTATTTTTCTTTTCCTTTTTCTATCAGGTTGATAATGTCTTTCAAGTCATCTGCCGAAATCTTTTGTTCTTTGGCAAAGAAAGACACCATCTCCTTGTAAGAGTTGGCAAAGTAGTTCTGTACTACTCCTCCCATGAATGTACGCTTGTATTCGCTTTGTTTTATCAATGGAGTATATTGGTAGGTGTTTCCAAAGCGTTGAGCAGCCACATAACCTTTACGCTTCAGGTTGTTGACAATGGAAGCGACTGTGGTGTATGGCGGTTTGGGATCAGGAAATTTTGAAACAATTTCTTTAACAAAGCAATCTCCTATGCTCCAAATGTAGAGCATCACTTCTTCTTCTTGTATTGTTAGTTTTTCCATAAGTATATGAATTAATTACGATGTTTTCGCAAACTTACGAAATTATCGTAATTAATCAATGCAAGGAGGGTTAATTAATGCAAAGAGGGTGCATTAAATTAGTGATTGTCTATTTCCGTATCGGTGAGACAGTCCGGCGGGATGCCTGGACAGCTCTACTTATGGTTTGTTGTGCTGAGGATTAGCTCATTTGTTGCATATCGCACAGTTTTTTGTAGTATCCGTCCATGGCTAATAAGTCTTCGTGCTTGCCGCGTTCCACAATGCGTCCTTCGTGTAAAACGCAGATTTCATCTGCATTGCGGATGGTGGACAACCGGTGTGCAATGGCAATGGTTGTTCTGTTTTTCATTAATTTCTCCAAAGCGTCCTGCACCATTCGTTCGCTTTCGGTGTCAAGGGCCGAAGTAGCTTCATCCAAAATGAGGATAGGCGGATTTTTCAGGATTGCCCGGGCAATGCTGATACGTTGCCGCTGACCGCCCGAAAGCTTACCGCCACGATCGCCAATCATGGTGTCGTAACCGTTTTCGCTTGCCATGATGAAATCGTGTGCATTGGCTATCTTGGCAGCTTCAATCACTTGTTCCATGGTGGCATTCTCCACACCGAAGGAGATATTGTTGTAGAAAGTGTCATTAAACAGAATAGCTTCCTGATTTACATTTCCCATAATGCTGCGCAAGTCGTGCAGTGTAGTATCCTTTACATTGATACCGTCTATCAGGACTGCACCCTGTTGTACATCGTAATAACGGGGAATAAGGTCTACCATGGTTGATTTTCCTGAGCCCGACTGTCCGACGAGTGCTACCGTTTTCCCTTTTTCTATGGTGAGGTTGATGTCTTGCAGCACCCATTGGTTTTCGTATTTGAAGCAGACATCGCGGAATTCTATTTTCTCCTTCAGCGGACCGACGGGAACAGGGTTCGGACTTATCTTCATCTTATTTTCCGCCATCAGGATTTTGTCTACACGTTCCATGCTGGCAAGCCCTTTGGGAATATTGTAGCCTGCCTTTGAGAAATCCTTCAGCGGGTTGATAACACTGTAGAGGATGGTCAGGTAAAAGATAAAAGAAGGCGCGGTGATGGTGCTGTTGTTGTGTAATATCAGCGTACCTCCGAACCACAATACGATGACAATGAGTATCGTTCCCAGAAACTCACTCATCGGGTGTGCCATTTGCTGGCGGATGTTGACGCGGTTGATGGTATTGCGGTATAGGTTGTTGGATTCGGTGAAGCGGGTGTTCATTTTCTTTTCTGCGTTGAAAGCCTTGATGATGCGCAGACCACCGAGTGTTTCTTCAAGTTGTGACATTAAGTCACTCCATTGTCCTTGGGCGATGAGCGAGCCGCGTTTCAGTTTCTTTCCTACTGTTCCCATTACCCAACCCATGATGGGCACGATGGCAATGGTAAATAAGGTGAGTTGCCAGCTGATAATAATAAGTGTAGTGAAATAAGAGATAATAAGAATAGGATTCTTGAGCAACATGTCCAATGAGGACATGATGGAGTTTTCTATCTCGTTCACATCGCCGCTCATGCGGGCAATGATGTCGCCCTTCCTTTCTTCCGAAAAGAAGCCGAGAGGAAGGCTGAGCAGCTTCTTATAGAGCTGAACCCGGATATCGCGGACAATGCCGGTACGAATGGGAATCATGGTAGCGGAAGAGAGGAAATAACATCCTGTCTTCAGGAAGGTCATGCACGCCATGAACAGTCCCAACAGCAACAGGGTGGTGCTGGGACCGTATTGATTGATGAGCTCGGTGATATAATATTGGAAGTTGTTGATGACGATGTCCTTGAGCGAAGCATCCGAGCCCCACGGCATAAAAGTATAAGTGGCTTTCTCCATCTGGAACAGGATGCTCAGTATGGGCACGATGAGTGAGAAGGAGAAGATGTTTAAAACGGCTGATAATATATTGAATAGAGTACTTAAAGCTAGGTACTTCTTATAGGGAGGTACGAACCGACGGAGTATCTGTATAAATTCTTTCATGTTTAATCTGTTGATTGATGGGCGCAAAGGTAGTAAAAAGCCATGAATAAAACGGAGGAAAGTGATAAAAGATGGGAGGGAGGGGGAAAAATCTGTCTGAAGGCGTACCAAAAATCCGGAGTAACTGTTATCCTATTTACTGTAAGAGGGTGTTCAAAACTAAAACGGCCTATCGAATCGTCAACTGTAGGGGCAGGGTTTGCCTGCCCGAACCAACGGTCACAACTTTGGGAGTAATATGCAAAGCAAACTGTTTTCAGACGAGCGAACCTCGCCTCTACCGGCAAAATAACAGTATTATCAATGCTTTGCCCCCTGAAAAGTTACAGATTGTAGCTGATAAATACAAGAATTGATATAGGGTGTCAGGTTTCAGATTAAAAACTTCTTTGCTCTGAAGTTGACTTTGACACCCTCATTATTGGGAGAATTTTTCAATTATTGTTGTTTATGTAATATGTAGTGTTCTGCCAACTCACCGGTTATTTCTTGCTTGTCCCGATCAAGGGCAGTCAGCGTATTCTCGCCTACTTTATAGTAATTCTTTTCTGTTCCATTCTGCAGAGTTATCAGGTTACCTTCGATGGTATAGTTTCCCTTATCGGTGAAGGTGGCATCTTTTCTGTCGATGTATTCTGAGACAAGAGTAAATGTCTTATCCTTGTTCAGTGTAAGGGTGATGTTGATACCCGGGCAATCTGCAGCAGGGAATGTTCCGGTGTAAGTCCCATCGTAGTCCAATGCGTTTTCTGCATTATGCATATCGGCGACTTCGGTGTCGGCAGCAATAGTAGTATTGTCTGTACTCTTTTTGTTACTGTTGCATGCAGCAATCAATAGGCAGGCGCAGGCCAGCATGAAAATTTTCTTCATAAGTCTTTCTTTTTAGGTTTATAAAACAAATTCAGACCTCTTTGGGTTTATGTCTGTTTTTTATCTCTTTCAGTCTTGCATATACATGTGTACGGCTGAGGGCTATCTGTCGGCGATAGACAATGCAAGTAGTGAGGAAATAAATGCCCGCTTGTAGCCATAGGGCGTGATACTCTGTGGCAACATCGGGCAGTGTAGCCCCCATATTATTGATTCGTACAAAGCCGTTGATGCCGAAAGTGGAGGGAAATATCCATGAAACGACTTTCCAAAACTCAGGAATGGCGGAACCGGGCCATGAAATGCCCGAAATGAATAGCAACGGCACGGAAGTGAATACATATATCATCATGCAGGCTTCGCGGTGGTGGATAAAGATAGAGCAAGTCATCGCAAAGAAAATGCATGCCAATATATAAGGTAGTACAAAAGCGAAAAGTGTGCCTGCCTGTGCTATCTGCACCAGACTGAACATCTTGGGTACCAGACAAAGCATATAGACCGACATGATGACGTAAATCATGAAATAGGTAAGTGACTTGCCCAATACAATGCGGAGTGTGCCGTGATAATGGCGGCTTAAAGGAACTAAGTCGCGGAAACGGTTGGTTTCACGGGCTGTTCCGGCAGATAAACCGATACCCAGCAGCAGGGTTTGCTGAATGATGAGCATCAATACGGCAGGAATCAGAAAACCGGCAAATCCATTTTGCGGGTTGAAGATAGAGATGTCTTCATACTCGATGGGTGAGGAGCTGACTTCGTCCTGACGCTCGGTGGTGTTGCCGGAGCGTTCTATCTTTATCTGCTTGTTCATGGTCAGCGATGCATTGGTATTGGCAGTCAGCATGGCTTTGTAGTATAACATTCCGCTCATGTCGCAGTAAAGTGTGACGCGGGTCTGGATGCCTTTGGCAATATCTCGGCTGAAGCTTTCGGGAATATAAATGATGCCATATGCTTTTCCCTCCTTCAGCAATGCCTTGGCCTCTTCCATATCCGCACAATGAGAAACAATGTGGAGGTCGGGACCGGCATCCACCAATCGCAGATACTCCCGGCTGAGCGTGGAACGGTTATTGTCTACTACCACTGCTGGTACTTCGCGGACGGTTTCGTTCGTATATATAAAGGTATAAAGTAGTGGATATCCCAATGGAACCAAGATAAAGAAAATCAATACACCTTGGTCTTTTACCACAGCCTTCAGCTCTTGCCACCAGATATAGAACAGGTCTGCAATGCCTTCCGAAACTATCTCTTTGAATCTCTTCTCTTTCATAACCGGTTAGTTTTTTAAGGGATATATACATAGTGCAATAGCACGGTGCGAAGCCTTTTCAGTATGAAGAAAGGCAATAGCATGAAAAGCATCAATGCTACTACCGAATGCCATGCATAAATCAAGGGATAGCCGTTGAGTGCCAGGTTGACGTAGATGAGGAAGTAATGCCGTAACGGAAACAGACAGGCTAATCCCTGCAACACAGGATTCATGGCCATGACGGGAAAGCTCATTCCTGAAATGGAGAAGGAAATGACTCCCCATAGCGAAGCTGTGCTTAAAGCAAGCCGCATGGTGGTGAACAGTCCGAACAAGAAAATGCCAAAGGCTTGTGATGCCAATACCAGCAACAGTCCTGCCAAGAGCATGGGGAGGATACCGCTGTTGCACGGATAATGCAGGAATCCATACAGGTATACATTATAAAAGGTGGCCATGATAAAGAATATGAGGGTCTGTGGCAACAGTTTGCCGGATAGAGCCAAAGTGACGGAATTATCGGCCATTTGCATCCATTCTTTCTGGGTATTGCCTTTTATTTCACTTCCGATGGTATAGATGGTGGTCATGAATATCAGTAACATCAAGATACCCGGTATAATGGTATTGCTCAGGTAAACGGAATAGTTCAACCATGGGTTGTTCAGTATGTGAGAATCAATGACAATAGGTTGCAGGAAAGCCACTGCTTGGTCGTCGGTAGCACCCTTGGCACGCAAAGTGGCGCGACCGATGGCACCGCTTGCCAGTTCGGACATGGTGCGTTGGTCTTTATAAAGCAGTGACCCGGCTACCAGATAAGAATAATTGGTATAAAAAGAAACCTTGGGCTGACGACTGGCAAGTGCCTTTGCCGTTGTACCTTCGGGAATAAAGTAAAAAGCATAAATCTTTCCTTCCTGCATGGCTTTGCGCGCATCGGCAAAGCCGGCATAATGCGCCACAATCTTGGTTTGCTGAAAGGCATCCAGGTTGCGGATAATGTTGCGGGTGGTCGCGGTATTGTCCAAGTCGACAACCCCTGCCGGCATATCCGTGGGAAGTCCGTTCCACATCAGCGTTGTGAAGAAGATGTAGCAGAACAAAGGAGCTATGACCATGCAAAACAGGTATAGCGGCCTTGTGGCGATGCGGAACACTTCGCGCTTGGCTATCTGGAAGATGATATGCGTTGTTTTCATTTATTTCTCTATAATGGCACTCATTCCGGGGCGTAAGCCTTCTACTTTCTCCACAGGAACGGCTTTCACTTCAAATGTCTTCAAGTCAAACTGTCCGGTTGTCTTTGTTGCCTTCCAAGCGGCGTATGTGCCAAGGTCTTTCATGTAAGTCACTTTGAATTTCACTTCTTTATCGAATGCCGGAATAAAGGCGTTGATTTCTTCTCCCACAGTGAAGTCTTTCAAGAAATCTTCGCGCACATTGAAAGTCACCCACATATCATCCAGTCGGGCGATATTCATAATCGGAGCACCGGTTCCGACCAGCTCGCCCACTTTGGGGAATATTTCGGTCACTTCACCGTCGGCAGCAGCTGTGAGGATGGTCTCATCCATGTAGGAAGATACCTCGGCAACTGCTCCTTTGGCACGTTCCACTTGTGCGGCGGCAGCTGCTTTGTCTTCCTGCCGGGCGCCATTCTTAGCCATTTCGTACTGTGAACGGGCAGCTTTTTCGGTGGCTGCCATTGCGTCAAATTGTGCTTTGGCTTCATCGCGCTTTTGTGCGGACATCACGCCTTGCTCAAAGAGTCGGTTCACACGGTTGTATGACTTCTCGGCAATTTCTACTCCGGCTTTGGCTTTCTGCCACATTTCGAAAGCAGCTTGCAACTGTTCCCGGCGAGTCCCTCGCTGTGCCTTCTCGCTGATTGCCCGGGCTGCTTGTTCGGCAGCTTGTGCCTGCGACAGCTTTGCCATCACATCGGGAGCTTCGAGGATAACCAGGGTATCGCCGGCTTTTACCTTATCTCCTTCTTTTACACGGAGTTCAAGAATGCGTGCCGGGACTTTTCCGGACACACGGTATTCGTCTGCTTCAGCTTGTCCCTGAATAATTTCGGGACCTTTGCCCAATGTGAAGAAACCTATCAGAGACACGACTGCAATGACTGCCGTCAGTGAAATGAATGCCAGCAAAATGTTGCTGCGTTGTGTTCTTTCTGCCATATCTTGTTCTTATTTTAATGTTCCCATTGATTTGCGTAGATATACTTGAGTCAGTTTCACGTCTATCTGTGCATCTATTTTGTCCGATTGAGCCGACAACCATGCTGTTTGTGCTTCCAGTACGTTGCTGGTGGGGATAACTCCTTCACTGAATCCCAGCTTGGCATAACGGAGGTTTTCTTCCGCTTTTTCCATGTTTTTGGTAGCCATTGCCAGTTTCTTTCCGGCTTCATTTACTTTGAAGGTGGCCTGATTGACTTGCAGCTCCACCTTTTCTTTTACGTCCGACAACTGATAGCGGGCAATATTGGCTTCAGCTTTGGCGGCTTTTACCTTATACATTCCTTCGCCCCAATTCCAAATGGGTATTTTCACCATTGCACCTACGGCCCACATACCGCGGAATTTGTTCTCAAATCCGTTGACCAATGAAGGATTAGTCACCATATAATTGGCTGTCAGGGCTACAGTGGGCAAGAACTCGGCACGGGTGACATTGACTTTCTGTGCATATATTTTGGCAGCCAGGTCGAGGCTTCGCAGTTCTTCGCGATTGGCAAGGGCAGTGGCAACATTGTCGGAGGCCTGTGCTTCATCGGCAACCAGGAGGTTCTCTACCTCTTCGTCCGCCAATCGGATGTCCTCATTCAAGGGAATGCCGCAAAGCTGGCACAATACCATTTTAGAAAGGCTCAGTCCGTCTTCCACTTGCGTCAGTTTTATTTCGGCTTCATTTACTTTCACCTTTACGCTGAGACCATCGGCTTTGGTAGCCACTCCTTCGGCTATCATTTTGTCTATATCGCTGTCCAATTGCTGTACCAGTCGGAGATAACTTTCCGCCAGCTTTTTCTTGTTTACCAATGAGATGACCTGCCAATAGGCTTGGTCGGTACCGAGAATGATGTCCTGCATGCCGGTGGCATGTTGTGATTGGGCCAGTTGTTCGGCATATCGGGTTATCTTGTTGTAGGCTGCAATTTTGCCTCCCATAAAGATGGGTTGGGTGAGAGTGACGGCACCTGCATACATATTGCGGGTATCGGTGTGCAACGCATCGACCAGCCCTTGCCCTATGCCATTCAGTTTGTTCCCTATGCCGGGGATGAGCGGAGCCAGCGGCTGGAGCAGGGCGCCCAGTTCGGGGCTGGAAGCGGCCAGTTGTTGGAAAGTTTCTTGGATAGACCCTTGTGCGGCGGTTCCTATGTTGCCGATAGCTCCTTTCTGGTCATTGCTTAATAAGGAGATTTCTTTTTGGGTGCGCATATACGTTCCCATAGCGGCAATCTTGGGTAGGTAGTTCGTAAAAGCAGCTTTCTTTTCATAATGCGCCACATTTATTTTCTCGGCGGATATGCGTAGCTCTTTGTTGTTCTTTAGTGCCATAGCACGACAACTATCCAATGTCAGTGTGTGTTGGGCTGAAACCCCTACTGATACCCATATAGACAGGACAAAACCGAAAATTCTCTTCATCTTAGTGTTGTTGCTAATGTGTTTAAAGTTGCTTATGCAACGATGCAAAGATACGACTAAAATGTGAATAGGCAATATCAGCCGAATAAAAAGATATAAAAAAAGGAGTGTGTCAAAACTAAACCGGTCTATCCCATCGTCAGCTGTAGGGGCAGGGTTTGCCTGCCCGAAGACACAAAGCAAACTGTTTTCGGGCGAGCGAGCCTCGCCCCTACAAACTAAACGACAGCATTATCCACGTTTTGACACACTCCCTTTTTATAATACAATAAAGGAATTTATTTCATGCTGAATGCCTGTTGCCCTATCATGGTTCCTTCGGCAAAGATATACACATGGTAAGTGCCTGCCGGAAGGTATTCTTCCACATCCCAGTAAACAGTCACGTTTTGTTCCTCTCCTGTATACTCTATATATTTCTTGATAGAATAAGTCAGTTCGCGGTTCTCGTATGGGAATGTGTTGGATGCATTTTTGGTCAATACATCGTTATCCGGTTTGGCTATGCGTATATATAAGGTGCGTTCGCCTGTTTTGGCGGTGATGTTTTTGACGATAGTGAAGGAAACAGCTATCTTCTTTACATCTTTCACCTTCTTGGCTGTTTTTCCCCGCTTGTTTTTGGGAAGTACAGTGATGGCGGTTGCATCCAGTTGCGATGCTAACGTCACCTTTTCGTTCAGGTTCTTTTTCTCCTGAGACAGATTGCTGATTTGGCGGGTTGCCTGCGTATATTTCTGTTTTACTTCCTGGTTTTCTTCTGCCAAAGCCTGATTGAGCTTGTTCAGTGAATCGATTTGGATGACATAGGTGCGCAATACGGCGCGGACAGTCTTCAGCTCCTTTTTCAGTCGCATGATTTCGGCGGCATTGCTTGTTTTTACCTGGCGCAACTCTTCCAGCAGTCGTTGAGTCTTCAATTTCTCACTTTCCAGTCTTTCGCGCAGGGAGTCATTGTTGATTTGCACCTGAAGCTCATCATATTGCGTTGCAAAAGTGGTGTACTCATTCTCCATTTCCAACTTTTCGACAGCAAAGAGTTCGCTCATTTCTTTATTCTCCTTTGCCTGATGGAAAGCATAGAAAGAAACTCCGCCGATGATAATAATCAGCAGAATAATGACAATAATCAGTTTTTTGCTCTTATCCATAGTGTTACATTGAATTTTGGGCAAAAGTACAATATTTTGTGCATACTGCCCGAAAATAATTATGGAAATTTTTCCCTAATTCGGAATATCATTGTAACTTTGCAGTGCTTTTAAGAACACGATTTTATTATCAACTTTAAATAAAATAGAGATTATGTCAAAAGTAACCGTAGTAGGCGCAGGTAACGTAGGTGCTACATGTGCAAATGTTCTTGCTTTTAACGAAGTGGCAGACGAAGTAGTAATGCTGGACGTTAAAGAAGGTGTATCGGAAGGTAAAGCAATGGATATGATGCAGACAGCTCAGTTGTTGGGCTTCGACACAAACATTGTTGGTTGCACTAACGATTATGAAAAAACAGCAAACTCTGATGTTGTTGTTATCACTTCAGGTATTCCTCGTAAGCCGGGTATGACTCGTGAAGAACTGATTGGTGTTAATGCAGGTATCGTTAAATCTGTAGCTCAGAACATTCTGAAATATTCTCCTGACGCTATCATCGTTGTTATTTCTAACCCGATGGATACTATGACTTATTTGTCATTGAAAGCTTTGGGCTTGCCGAAGAACAGAATCATCGGTATGGGTGGTGCTTTGGATAGCTCACGTTTCAAATATTTCTTGTCTCAAGCCTTGGGTTGCAACGCTAATGAAGTGGAAGGTATGGTTATCGGTGGTCACGGTGATACTACTATGATTCCTTTGACTCGTTTTGCTACTTACAAAGGTATGCCTGTTTCTAACTTCTTGTCTGAAGAAAAATTGCAGGAAGTTGCTGCCGCTACTATGGTAGGTGGTGCTACTCTGACTAAGTTGCTGGGTACTTCTGCATGGTACGCTCCGGGTGCAGCCGGTGCATTCGTGGTTGAATCTATCATCCACAATCAGGGTAAGATGGTTCCTTGTTCGGTTTATTTGGAAGGCGAATACGGTGAATCAGACATTTGCTGTGGCGTTCCTGTAATCTTGGGCAAGAATGGTATTGAAAAGATCGTTGAATTGCCTTTGAACGAAGAAGAAAAAGCTAAATTTGCTGCAAGTGCTGCTGCTGTTCGTAAGACTAACGCTGCTTTGCACGAAGTAGGTGCTCTTTAATCCAAACAATATATATTAGTAAAAGGGACTGTCTGGCAAAACGGACAGTCCCTTTTTTTATATCCCTGTCTTCTTGGTTGCTTTCCTTTGTCATTTCCTTGCATTTTTTCTAGGTTGTTCCTTCGGACAGGGTAAGCGTTTGCTTACCTTGGGTTAAGCCTTTTTCTGCGTCCGGTTATTACGTTCTGCTGCCGCAGGACGTATATCCCACTGTAATGGGACGTACGTTCCACTGTAGCAGGACGTACGTTCCACTGCCGCAGGACGTACGTTCCACTGCCGCAGGACGTAATAATCTGCCGTTCAAAAAGACTTAGCCGTCCGTAGGAAAAGGCTTACTCTTTCCTTTGTTGTGAGACAGGTATATATGGATATTGCTTTTATTTGATGCCGATGAAGATAGCGGGAATCTCATTGTTTCCGCTTGTCCAATGTTTGAGTTCGTATTCGGGGTAGAGGAGGGAGTTTGTGCCTACCCATTCATTGAGGGAAGATAAAACGGATTTGCCGTTCGAGCCGATGAAGTTTGCATCATAACTGTAGGTTTTTGTCATTTGACTTTCCTTGAGTCCGGTTTTTTCCCCACTGTAATATTTGTAAAAGCAATGTTCGGTGCTGCTGGAATTGGCTTCTCCGGTGATTATGCCAAATGAACTTTGATTTGAAGAACAATCCACATAACAATTGATGACTGTTAAAGAAATTGCATTCCCTTTACCATATATTCCACCGGCACTGGCTCCGGTAGTATTGTTTTTTATGGTGCTATTAACGAAGAAGCTATTTATTATTTTCCCGCTTGCTTCTCCTGCTGCTCCTCCGGCACTTTGCGATTCCAGGTGACAAGACACAACAGAACAGTTTACAATGGTTCCGGTTGAAAAAGCCGCTATACCACCGGAACGGGCATTGGATTTTACCGTCGATTTCTGAATTGAACAATTTATGATATAGCCTTTATTGTAACCTACCAGTATTCCGGCGTCCGACTTTCTTTGAGCATTGGGCTTTGCTCCCTTTATGCAAAGATTTTTAATCATAGCATTTTCTGATGTATGACCGAAGAGTCCGCTTTTTCCCGAACTGGTATTTGGAAGAGTGAGATTGCAGATGCTGAATCCTTGTCCGTCAAAGATGTCTTTATATTCTAATGTTTTACCGTCCATTCCTATAGGCTTCATCCGTTTACAATCCTCGTCCGTCAATTCAATATCATTCAGAAGCCTATAAGTGGTAACGCCGTCTTTAGTGATGCCGAAGTCGCTCAGCGATTTACCATTGTATTCTTTATTATTGATTAATAAACTGAATGCAATCAAATCTTCAGCAGAGGAAATGCCAATATTCGATTGTTCATCAAGAATCTTGATATTGCATGTATATTCGTAATTGCTTAAGAAATCTTGTGGGTTCAATTCTTTGACAAAGCTCGCATGATTGGTGATAATCTCGACCTTCAAACCGATATTCTCGCTCGGAGGAATGATAAATGAATAGCTTTCGGAAGCATCTCCGGGGGTGATGGCCGTATGGCTTTGTTCTGCATCAAGTTTCAGGTCTGCCGTGGCAGGAATAATCTTGTCGACAATGACAGGAGTTGTCAGTCTGATTTCTTTTATTTCTCCTTGTAATTCTTCACTGATGTGAAAGGTGAGGCGGGAAAATAGATGCTTAAATTGAAAACCGATTCCCCGTCCGGCCTCGAATCTGTCTTTTATGTAGAGCACGTCTTCCAATCGTCCTTCCGGGTACAGGTCATCATACAGATTGTCCTTATAAGTGGGGTATAAGGCAACAATATCGGTCGTCCCCGATAAATCAGTCCATGCGATGGGTAAGTCGCTTTCCCACACATCTCCCGAATAGGTGAAAATTTGGTTCTCTAATTGCAGACTTCCGGTGGCATTCAGCACTGCCCGGCTGCCTGAAGGCAATGAAGTGGTGTTTGTCGGATTATTGATAAACCGGCAGCAGTTGCCTGTGATTATGCTTCTATCGTTTTGGATAAAATCAGTAAGGTTATCGGAACAGGCGCAGAAGACTGATGCCGATAACCCCAATAGTAAATGAGTGTATTTCAATTTCTTCGTTTGTTTAGGCTGATTGTTGTCATGCTTCCTCCGGGATAGAAAACTCCTTGTCGGCAAACAGTTCCATCAGTCCTGATATCTGTTTCAGACGTAATAGTTCGTCGGCATCCATTCCGATATATTTCTTAATCCATTCGTCGCTCATTCCGGCTTTAGTGAGTTCTGCCACAATGTCGACCATCAGTTCGACGCTATGAGTGCCGCGGGCACGGTTATGGCGAATGGTACTTGCCATTCGGTTAGACAAGTCTTTCTCAATAACCACCACCGGCAATAATCCTTTTTCGCGTTCGAATACCCGTTTGGAAGTCCTGAGAACGCAGTAACGGTGATAGCCGTCTACGAGTTCGTAAACATCTTCATCCGGGATATAATAACAAACACAAGGCATGGTGTATCCGTCTTCCCAAATACTAAGCTCGAGCAGCTTCATTTCGGGGGGTGCTACATGGTTGGGGTTATAACTGTTGGCACGTACTTTCTCTACCGGTACACGGCGTACATGATATACAGGACTCTCGTATTCTTTTTTCATCTCATGATATTTTTGTATTTTTGCATTACTTTATCTCTTCTCTGCTTTTCCTTTTTGGTCAGGGCAAATCCCATGTATTTGCAAACATGGTCATTCTTCAGGATACATATACACATACGTTTGTAAGTTGGAATTTCCTTGAATTCGGGTATATCTATGTCATCCAGATAATCCATTTGTACAGGCAGTTTGTCTGTCTTATAGTTGGTTGTTTTCTGTACATGCATATTGATGCCTAACTCATTTAATTTGCGTATGGTTTCCAAGCTGAGGCATCCTCCCCGATATTTCCAGAATTCTCTGCTTACCCTTAGCTTTTCAAGATAGGCGTTTTTCATATCTTCGGGGAGTGTTTCCAGTAGAAAATACATATACTCTCTCCATGTATAGCCTTTGGGGAGTTTTATGCTTTGCCAGCCCATGGCACGGGTTCCTCCGTAGATGCCGGTGAAGTTTACGCCATTTACCCGGCCCAACATTCTTCCCCATGTATTGGGGTCGATGGCTTTGTAAAGTTTCAGGGTTTCCTGTGCTGTACTTAAAAAAGGGCTGGCAACGCGTTGCTTGTCCAAGGGGACTCCTGCCTTATAATATAGTTCATAGAGCTGATTGAAGGGCCATTTGAAGCGTGCATAAGCCACCCATATATCTTCGGTACGCCAATCATAAATGGGGTAAAGGTTGAAGAGGTCGTATCCTATTCTGCGTGACCATTTTAAATTATGATATGTGAACAGGCGATTGTTGCTGTAAATAGTCCTCCAGCGGTCGAGGCTTTCCTGTGTTCGGATACCTACGAGGCAGGCAGTGCGTACGGCATCCTTTTTTTTATGATACCATCTTCCGAATTCCACTTGAAAATTGTAATCCCACATTTCGTCGTTATAAAAAGGGAAGTCTTCCTTCTTATAGCAATTCTTCGGCATCGGACGCACCCAGTTGGCATGCATCTCTTCATCCCAGGGACGCCAGAACTGTTGGTACATGGATGCACAGGTAACGACTTTGAATGGTACGCATACATGATAGATTTCCAGAATATCCAAATTCTGCCTGAATGTTTCTTCCACATAATCCGTCGTCATTTTGTATTGTGCCTCATAGTCCATGTGGAAGACGCCTATTTTTCTATTCAGATTATGTTTACGGATATAATCAATGCATAGATTGAGTAAGACCCCGCTATCCTTGCCTCCCGAAAAGGAGACATAAATATTATCAAATTCGTCAAAAATAAATTTAAGTCGCTTTTGTATCAGTTCGTAAACATTTTCGGTATTGTTTCCCTTTTTCTTCATTTTTTGTCGTGGTTGGTATATATCATTTTAATATAATTGGTCCATTGGTGTTCCGGCTCAAACCCCAATTTCTTGAATATGTCCAAGTGCTTGGATAATACAATCGCAGTTATATCTTTTTTTATATCAATTTGGCAAAAAAGGAGTTTCAGTAATTCTCCGTCGTCTTCTTTAAGATAGTAGTTATTAATAACAGAAGTGCTTTTTTTGTTTTCCACAGGCAGAAAGCCCATTACTTCTTCTTGATCGTTTACTGCAATATACCATTGATGATTTGCCGTAGTCTTGAATGGATAATTGTTATTAGCCTTCAGCACTTTCGGATTCATCACTAACGGACCGATTAATGGGTATAAATCAGTGTCCAGACCTTTCAGTTGTATTACTTTCATAGAATATCAATTTATGAGCTTTTCAAATTGGTACAAATTTATAAATAAACTTTGGAATTTTCAATAAAAAACGCTGCCATACCTTCACAGGCGGGCAGCGCAAGCTACAATACAAAATACAAATACAACTAAACGAGATATTTTTTTATGCTAATAGAATGCTTTATACAATTCCTTGAGCCATCATTGCGTGAGCTACTTTCATAAAGCCTGCAATGTTTGCTCCTTTCACATAGTTGATGTATCCGTCGGGTTCTGTTCCGTACTTCACGCATTGTTCATGGATGCCATACATAATCTGATGCAATTTATCATCCACTTCTTTTGCGCTCCAACTCATGTGCATTGCATTTTGACTCATTTCCAAACCTGATGTTGCTACGCCGCCTGCATTGACTGCCTTACCCGGTGCATAAAGCATCTTGTTTTCGATAAATGCGTCAATAGCTTCGGGAGTACAACCCATGTTTGATATTTCTCCAATGCAAAGAACGGAATTTTTTATTAAATTGCAAGCATCTTCGCCATTTAATTCATTTTGAGTTGCACAAGGCAGTGCAATATCTACTTTTACTTCCCATGGACGACGTCCTGCAACGAATTTGGCATTCGGATATTTTTCTGTATAAGGAGCTACGATGTCATTGCCTGACGCACGCAATTCCAGCATATAGTCTATTTTATCACCACTGATACCGTCCGGGTCATAAACATATCCGTCCGGACCGGAGATAGTCACCACTTTGGCTCCTAATTCGGTTGCCTTGGTTACAGCACCCCATGCCACGTTACCGAAACCGGAAACAGCTACGGTTTTACCTTTAATGTCAATACCTTTATTCTTAAGCATTTGGTTTACAAAATATAATCCGCCGAATCCGGTTGCTTCGGGACGGATTAATGAACCGCCGAATTCCAAACCTTTGCCGGTAAATGTACCTGTAAATTCGCGGGTGAGCTTTTTGTACATACCAAACATGTAGCCGACTTCACGACCGCCTACACCGATATCTCCGGCCGGTACATCCATATCGGGACCTACATGACGCCATAATTCAAGCATGAATGCCTGGCAGAAGCGCATGATTTCGGCATCACTCTTACCACGAGGTGAGAAGTCGGAACCGCCTTTACCTCCGCCCATGGGCAATGTTGTCAATGCGTTTTTAAATGTTTGTTCGAATCCCAAGAATTTCAGGATGGAGAGATTGACCGATGCATGGAAACGAATGCCGCCTTTGTACGGACCGATGGCATTGTTGAACTGTACGCGGTAACCTAAGTTTACCTGTACCTTGCCTTTATCATCCACCCAAGGCACCTTAAATGTAAAGATACGGTCTGGTTCCACCAATCTTTCGATAAGTGATGCCTTTTCAAATTCCGGGTGTTGATTGTATATGTCTTGAATAGAAAGCAGCACCTCTTTAACTGCCTGCAAGTACTCTGATTCACCAGGGTGTTTAGCTTCAAGAGAAGCCATGATTTGATTGATATCCATAATAGTTTGCATTTAAGGTTTTGACAAAATGAAATTCATTTCTGATGCAAAGGTATGTTTTTATCCGACTTGGCAAAATATTTTTGCGGAAAAATTAGGGTTACTATAATAAAAAGTTAATAGGGGGCTTTTCTCCTTTATTTCCAAAAGTTCTTTTTTCTTGCAAATAAGTTGCATAAGACAATATTATTAACGTATTTTGCTATTACATTATCTGTGTAAATCTAAGAATTATGCTCAGCAAGTTAAAATTAAATCAATTGTATTTCAAGGATACTTCGTTCGTAAACCTTATGACTAAACGAATATTCAATGTCCTTTTGGTTGCTAATCCGTATGATGCTTTTATGTTGGAAGATGACGGACGAATCGATGAAAAGATATTTAATGAATACATGAACCTCAGCCTTCGTTATCCTCCTCGTTTTACACAGGTATCTACCGAAGAGGAGACTTGGAAGCAATTGGCGAATACTACATTCGATCTTGTCATCTGTATGCCGGGTACTGATAACAGTGATACGTTTGAGATTGCCCGCAGCATTAAAAACAAGTATTCCCATATTCCGTTGGTGGTGTTGACTCCGTTTTCTCATGGCATTACAGCACGTATGGAACACGAAGACTTGAGCATTTTTGAGTATGTGTTTTGTTGGTTGGGAAACACTGATTTGCTGGTGTCTATCATTAAATTGATAGAAGACAAGATGAATTTGGAACATGATGTAAAAGAGGTCGGGGTACAGATGATTATGCTGGTGGAAGACTCTATCCGTTTTTATTCTTCCGTGTTACCTAATTTATATAAGTTTGTTTTGAAACAAAGTCAGGAATTTGCCACTGAAGCATTGAATGCCCACCAGCGCACACTTCGTATGAGGGGACGTCCCAAAATTGTTCTGACACGTACATACGAAGAGGCAATGGACTTATATAATAAATATGAGAAGAATGTATTGGGAATCATTACCGATGCACGCTATCCCCGCGGTGGGGTAGTAGACCCGATGGCAGGTATAAAGTTACTTGCCGAAATTCGTTCCCGTGATCCGTTCATCCCTTTAATTCTCCAATCATCGGAAGTTGATAATAAGGTATATGCCGGCAGATACGATGCAAGTTTTGTGGATAAGAACTCCAAAAAAATGAATATAGACTTGCGTGAAATCATTTCCGAGCATTTTGGCTTTGGGGATTTTATTTTCCGTAATCCCGATACTTTTGAAGAAGTGGCGCGTGTCCGCAACTTGAAAGAGCTACAGAATATCATCTTTTCCATTCCGAAGGAATCTTTGCTTTATCACATCAGCCGCAACCACGTCTCTCGTTGGCTCTACTCCCGTGCCATGTTTCCGCCTGCCGAGTTCCTGAAACAGATTACTTGGAAGTCTTTGCAGGACATAGATGCGCATCGCCGGATAATTTTCGAAGCGATTGTGAAGTATCGTAAGATGAAGAATCAAGGCGTGGTGGCGGTATTTCAGCGTGACCGTTTTGACCGTTATTCCAATTTTGCCCGTATCGGTGAAGGGTCTTTGGGGGGAAAAGGACGCGGACTTGCTTTTATAGACAATATGGTAAAGCGTCATATCGAATTCGATGAATTTGAAAATGCTACTGTCGTAATACCTAAAACGGTAGTGCTCTGTACCGATATTTTTGACGAATTCATGGATACCAACGGACTGTATCAGGTGGCTTTGAGTGATGCGGATGACGATACGATATTGAAAGCTTTTCTTCGTGCCAAGCTGCCCGACCGTTTGGTGGAGGACTTTTTTGCATTCTTTGATGTGGTGAAGTCTCCGATAGCCATCCGTTCTTCCAGTTTGTTGGAAGATTCCCATTATCAACCTTTTGCAGGTATTTACTCTACCTATATGATTCCCTATTTGGAAGATAAGTATGAGATGCTGCGTATGTTGAGCGATGCCATTAAAGGTGTTTATGCCTCGGTTTATTATAGAGACAGCAAAGCCTATATGCAGGCTACCAGCAATGTCATCGATCAGGAAAAGATGGCTGTAATTTTGCAGGAAGTGGTGGGAACACAATATGGCGACCGTTTCTATCCTTCCATCTCCGGGGTTGCACGTTCGCTCAATTATTATCCGATTGGCGACGAGACGGCGGAAGAAGGTACGGTAAGTCTGGCATTAGGCTTGGGCAAATACATTGTAGATGGAGGACTGACTTTGCGTATCTGCCCGTATCATCCGAATCAGGTGTTGCAAACCAGTGAGATGGAGATAGCGCTTCGCGAAACCCAAACCCGGTTCTACGCACTCGATTTGAAGAATACAGGTCATAATTTCTCTTTGGATGATGGCTTTAATTTATTGAAACTCCCGGTGAAAGAAGCCGATAATGACGGAGCGTTGAACTTTATTGCGTCTACTTACGATCCATACGATATGGTGATTCGTGACGGTATTTATCCGGGAGGCAGAAAACTGATTACTTTTGCCAACGTATTGCAGCACGATGTCTTTCCATTGCCTCGCATATTGCAATTGGCTCAAGAATATGGGCAGAGTGAGATGCGTCGTCCTGTCGAGATAGAGTTTGCCGTAACGCTGAATGCACAGAAGAAGACAGGTGTATTTTATCTGTTACAAATTCGTCCGATGGTAGATATCAAGGCTGTTTTGGATGAAGACTTGAACCTTATTAAGGATGAGAATGTTTTATTAAGGAGTAATAATTCATTGGGACATGGCATTATGGAGGATATTCATGATATAATCTATGTAAAAACAGAAGGTTATACAGCTTCAAACAATCCTACCATTGCGTATGAAATAGAGAAAATGAACCGCAAATTTCTGGATGAAGGCAAACATTATATATTGGTAGGACCGGGGCGTTGGGGAAGCAGTGATTCTTGGTTGGGGATTCCTGTGAAGTGGCCTCATATTTCGGCTGCCCGTATTATAGTGGAAGCCGGTTTGACCAATTATCGTGTAGATCCGAGCCAGGGAACTCATTTTTTCCAGAATCTGACTTCTTTTGGAGTGGGTTATTTCACAATTAATTCGTATATGAATGATGGTGTATATAATCAGGACATACTCAACGCACAACCGGCGGTGGAGGAAACTCAGTTTATCAGGCATGTCCGTTTTGATAACCCTTTGATAGTGAAGATGGACGGAAAGAAGAAACAGGGAGTGGTGATGTTGCCTGAATAGTGTTCCAAATAACACAAAATATGTTCTAAATATCGAAAAAGGTGGTCGGACGTTTAACTTTTTAGTATATTTGCACGATTTTTGAGTATAAATTTAATTAACTAGAAAATGAAAAAGAATCTCTTTTATTATTTGTTTGCTGTGATATGCACAATAGGATTATTTACCTCTTGTAGCGATGATGACGAAAAGGTGGTAAACCCTATTCCACAGACAACTTTTAACAGTGAGAATGGTTTGCAACTTACTTATAACGGTGCGCCTCTGTTGGGTAAAAAAGTAACTTTCACCCCTGATGCAACCGAAGCGACTAAAGCTACTTTACGTTTAGAAGGAGAGTTTGACTTGTCCGGCATCTTGAAAGGACAACGCTCGAACATGACTTCTCCGACCGGTCCCGGTGTATTTCCGGGTAGTCCTGTGACTACTTTGTCTGTCGACTTGTCTATCAACGGAAATCAATGTACTTTTTCCGGTGTTTCAGAGACAGAGTATTGCACATTTTCTTATGCAGGTAAAGTAACTGCAGGCACAATGGATTTGTCCTTTACTGATGTTACTTTGAAAAATACAGCTTTGGCCGGTACTGTTTGGAAGCCTACTCCATTGGCAAATACTGAAAATGGCGGAATGGATGAACCGATTCATTTTGTTTGGAAATCCGGCACGAAGGCTGCTATTGAAATATTCCCCGGTTATCCTTCAGAAATAGAGATAAACGATTTACTGCTCTTAGCGTTGCGCTTTCCTTTATTTGACGATGGAAGTGGAGACAGAGTCAGTGTGGAACAAATGTTGTGTTCTGTTTTAAAAGATGTGACATTAGGAGCAGATGGTAATATTGTTGCCACTTATATGGATGCTGCTAATGGCGGTACTGAATGGGTTACATCTCCTTCTAATATGGCTCAATATGTAGTGACCGGTGACAATCAATTGCTCTTGTTCCTCAATCCGCAGGCTATTATGGCGAATGTTGATAATGTTGAGAAATCTGTCAGAACGGTAGATGTAGGTGCTATCTTGCAACAAGCAATAGCTGAATTATATCCTATGTTGATTAACGGTGTACCTTTAACTTATACAAAAGAAGGTAACAGAATGAAGGTATTCTTAGGTACCGACCTATTATTGCCGTTAATGAAGAATATTGTAGCTCCGTTGTTTGAGGATGAAGAGTTCCTTAATATGGTTATTGAAGCGATGAAAAGCGATCCTCAGTTTGGTGGCATGGCGGGAATGATGGTTCCCACTTTGAAGTTATTGCCTGAAATCATCAAAAACACGACTCAATTGGAGATAGGTTTGGACTTAACTCAGGTAAAATAATCCACTACAAGAAAGGGAAAGCCAAAGCTGATTGAAAATTATTATAAACCTAAGTGTTAATTTAAAACGATGTAACAATGAAAAAGAGTGTTTTTTATTATTTGTTTGCTGTGATATGTACGGTATGTCTGTTTACAGCTTGTAGTGATGACGATGATGATGATAACAAAGTTTTGACTGTTGATAATATTGTAGGTACTTATCCCGGTGACTTGGATGTAACGCTTGCAGGAACGGAAGTAGCTAAAGATGTTGCTGCATCTATTGTTGTAACTAGAGTGGACGATAGTAAAGTGAAGGTTTCTTTATCCAACTTTACTATTCCCGGCGTATTGCCTGTTCCTATGACAATTGATGCGACATGCGATGTGGTTCCTTCGACAAACGAATTGAAGTTAAATGGTCAAACTACGATTGATATGAGTGCTCTTGGAATGGGAGAATTGGCTGTAGTTATTACAGGTGATGCTGATGGTAAAGAGCTTGATTTGGATATTGCAGTTGCTACAATGAAAGTCGTTGTTGATTTTGAAGGAAGAAAACAATAATTGTTCTTTCTGAAGAATATAATAATATAAAAGAAGGCATCCTATTTTCGGGATGCCTTTTTTGTGCTATGATGAATCTTTGGGAAAAAGAAGAAAGTCTTTTAGAAATGAAGCTTAGAATGCATATCCGAAGCCTACGTTTAAATAGACTGCATACATATCGAAAGTGATTGTTTTGAAGTCCTTGTTAAAGATATCATTCATTCCCCAATTCAGGTCAGCATATACTTTTAAATGCTTGAATGCTTTCCAGTCTACTCCTAATTGTGCTCCCCATTGAAAATTGCGTAAATCGGAAGAGAAATCATAAGAAGCAATTGCTCCGTTATTAAAGTTTACTTTTTCTCCTGTCGGATCATCTTTACGCAGATAACCTTCATATACGTGTCCGCTAAAATCACCGTCCATCAGATAAGAAAAATAAGCACCGGCTTTCAGATTTACACGCTGGTTCAATTTATAAGCAGCCAGAATAGGAATGGTGAGGTATGAGTTTTGTACCTTGGTGCGTACGCCTCCCGTCCAGTTGCCTTTTAAACGATTGCCATCTTCACCGATAATTTCCATACCATAGTTCTTTACTTCTGCTTTTGTACGCATACCTTTATTCTCCAGACGAAGTCCGGTAACGACCCCCCAACGCTTTTGTTCTCCCAACCATTTAGTCATATTACCTTCGATGGTAATCGAAAGGGTAGGGTTATAGCTTTTGATGTTGCGTATTTCTTCGGGAAAAGGCAAAGGTAATGTTCCGCCAATGTTGAAGCCGGCTTTCAATTCATACTCCCAACCGTGCAATGCAGCGTTTATCAAGGTCTTTGTCCTGTTTTCTTGAGCCCATGTGTGGACACTTACCAATGTGATAGCCAAAAGCAATATATATTTTTTCATATCGAGAATCTTTTAAGTTATTTGTACTCTATTTCCAAATCGTCAATAAGTAATGTGCTGCCGGGAGCACCTTTGAATTCGTCTCCGTTTTTGCTGGCGGACAGGATAATGCTTATGTTGTATTGTCCTTTGGCCAGTTTTTCCAAGTCAATGGTTTTGCCAAATCGTTCGTAGTCGAAAGGCAATTCAAAACGTTTCCATTCTTCTGTTTCCACGGCATCTGCTTGGTCTATTATTGCCAAAGCCACCATATTGGGGTGTTCGTAATTGTTTGTTGCAATATGTCCGTCTAAGGTTTGTACTTTATCATCTTTTTCATAAAATAAAGCATATATATTGAACACATCTTTACGGTCGGTATATTCCCCGTTTTCGTAAAATTTAGGTCCTGCTTTATACTTGTAATAGCCGGTCAGTTTGGTAGGTTGATAGTAAAATGTTGTCCCGAACTTGGTTGCTGCCAAAGCATCTCCTAATGCGTTGAGTAGTTCAAATTTCCCTATAAATAAATTACCTGCTGCAATAGGTTTCCCTACTTTATTACCTAAGTCTCCGGTAGTATGAGTCACCAGCTTCAGACAATTGCCGGAACGTCCTTCTGAGCTGATGGTAGTTGGGTACTCCTCGGGAGAGTTACCTCCTCCTGTCAGTGCGAATCCTTGGTTTCCACTAGCCCAGGTCAGGGTGGCATGTCCGGGCGCCTCTTCGTAGAAAACATAATAGTTACTTACTTTTTTTACTGTCTCAAAATGGAAAGAAGTCGGGATATTTGTTGTTGACGGATAATGAAGACTGATGGCATAAGTACGATGCCATTTTCCGTCTTCCGAAGTGGTGGTATAGCGCACTGGTTTTGTAAAGTTGTGCGTCGTTCCACTGGCCGGATTAATAGTTGCTCCCGGAGTCAGTTCAAAAGTTGGTGCCTGTGCGGTCAGGTCAGTTCCATTGTTTACTTCTATGTAAATGGGATAGGCATTTAGGCTTTCATCGAATGGTAAGTTGTAGTCGATTTCCGTTCCTGAAAGAATATCGGCGGGCAATATACATTTTTCGATATCTGCTTCCGCATTAGGTGCTTCGTCCTTGATGCACGATGTACAAAGGAATATGCCTATGGTACAGGTTAGTAAGTCTTTCAATCTCATGAATTGGTAATTTTATAAGTTCTTTGATAATAAACATATATATAGTTTACAAAGTTAAGGCTTTTCCTGAAATTTTTCTGATTATTGCAATAAAATGAATTGGTCGTTTTTCTTTTTTATGGTATAGAAGCAAAAAAAGGTGCAAGAAATAAATTCCTGCACCCTCTCTGTATGTTATGACTAATATAAAGGTATGAGCTTTATTAGACGATGCCTTGAGCCATCATTGCTTTTGCTACCTTCATGAAACCGGCAATGTTTGCACCTTTTACATAGTTTACATATCCGTCTTCTTCCGTACCGTATTGTACACAAGCTGTATGGATATTCTTCATAATGCTTTTCAGCTTTTCATCAACTTCTTCCGAACTCCAACCTAGCTTAATAGAGTTTTGAGTCATTTCGAGACCGGATACCGATACACCGCCTGCATTGGCAGCTTTACCCGGGGCATACAGAATTTTGGCTTCTTGAAATACACGGATAGCTTCGGGAGTAGAAGGCATATTTGCACCTTCGCTGACAGCCATAACACCGTTGGCGACTAACTGGCGTGCTTCGTCACCGTTCAGTTCGTTCTGAGTGGCAGAAGGTAGTGCGATGTCTGCTTTCTCACCCCACGGACGGGCACCTGCTACATATTTACAACCATATTTTTCTGCATATTCGCGGATACGTCCACGATATAAGTTCTTCAGTTCCATGATGAAGTCCAACTTTTCACGGTCGATACCGTCCGGGTCGTAGATGTAACCGTCAGAGTCTGACATAGTGACTACTTTACCGCCTAGCTCAATTACTTTTTCTACGGTATATTGAGCTACGTTACCCGAACCCGATACCAGACAAGTTTTGCCTTTTAGGTCGGTTCCTTTGGTTTTCAGCATTTCCATCAGGAAATAGATGTTACCGTAACCCGTTGCTTCCGGGCGAATCAGTGAACCACCGAACTCGCGTCCTTTGCCGGTAAATGTTCCGGTGAATTCGTGAGACAGCTTCTTATACATACCGAACATAAAACCTACTTCGCGTCCGCCTACACCGATGTCACCGGCCGGTACATCGGTTTCGGGACCGATATGACGCCATAGCTCTAGCATGAAAGCTTGGCAGAAACGCATTACTTCTGCGTTGGATTTACCGCGTGGAGAGAAGTCTGAACCACCTTTACCGCCACCCATAGGCAGGGTAGTCAGTGAGTTTTTGAATGTCTGCTCAAAGGCAAGGAATTTTAGGATTCCCAAGTTTACAGAAGAGTGGAAGCGAATACCGCCTTTATAGGGACCGATAGCGTTGTTGTGCTGTACGCGGTAGCCCATGTTGGTTCGGATGTTGCCTTTATCGTCCATCCAAGTAACACGGAACTGATATACACGGTCGGGAATGCAAAGGCGCTCAATCAAGTTTACCTTATCAAATTCAGGGTGTTTGTTGTATTCTTCTTCAATTGTACCGAGCACTTCTTCTACTGCCTGATGATATTCAGGCTCATTAGGGAATCTTCTTTTTAATTCATCTAATACCTTAGCTGCATTCATAATCTATTTCTTTTATGGTTACTAATTAGTTTTTATTGCTTTATTGATGATGCAAAAATATAGATAAGAATTGGATTGTGCAACAAAATATAAATAAAATGCGATTAAAAATATCAGATTGTGCAAAATGTAAGCAAAAACATGAATAAAAGATTATTTCTCCCTGTTCTTTAAAAACTTTAGTAAAGGAATAAAGACTAAAGTGCCCGAAATGATAATGGATAAGATTAGTGGTCCGTCTATTTGTTCGCTTCCGGTGAGGATGATATAGCAGATTGTTATCCATAGAAGGGCAAGGATTACGATTTGGGGGAGGGATAGTGGTTTTCGGCTCATGGTAATATACAGGTGTTTTTAGTGACAGATTTTATCAGGTTGGAGAACAAAAGAACAAATATTAAGTATATGCATATTGCGCTACTGAGAAAATTTGTTCTTTTGTCCCTTTTCTGAAACAGGTTATTATTTATTTGCCTTTTTCTTCTTTTCTACGATGGCGTCGATAACTGCTACAGCGGTGATGTTCACGATATCGCGTACCGATGCTTCACAGTCGGTGAAGTGGATGGGTTTGTTCAGTCCCATTTGGATTGGACCAAGCACTTCTGTTTCGCTGCTCATAGACTGAATCAGTTGATAAGTGGCATTGGCAGAGCTTAGGTTGGGGAATATCAATGTATTTACTTCTTTACCTTTCAGGCGTGTAAATGGATATTTCTCGTCGCGAAGTGTCGTGTTCAGGGCGAAGTTTACCTGCATTTCACCGTCGATAGCGAGTTCGGGGTATTCCTTCTGCATATAGTCCACTGCTTCGTGCACTTTGGCAGGGCTGCCTTCCGTGTCCGAACCGAAGTTGGAGTAAGACAGCATGGCCATTGCCGGGGTATGATTGAAGAATTCCACAGTTTTCTTTGATAATTTAGCAATATCAATCAGTGTATCTGTGTCCGGGTGGCGGTTAATCAGTGTGTCGGCCACAAAGTAAGTGCCTTTTTTTGAATTCAGGATATGCATGGTGCCGAAGTGCTTGTATTCCGGCTGGATACCAATTACTTCTTTCGCTACTTTGATGGTATTGGAATACTTGGTGTACAAACCGGTGATAAACGCATCGGCTTCTCCTGTTTCTACCATCATCATGCCGAAATAGTTGCGCTCAAACATTTTGTCATTTGACTCCTGAAGATTAGCCCCTTGACGAGCACGCTTTTCTGAAAGAATGCGTGCATAGCGTTCGCGGCGTTCTGCTTCGCGATCGTGGCGAAGATTGATTATTTCGATGCCTTCCAAACTCAAATCAAGCTCTTTTGCCAGTTTCTCGATGCGTTCATCGTTACCCAACAAAATCGGATGGCAGATGCCTTCTGCTTTGGCTTCGACGGCAGCTTTCAGCATGGTAGGATGGATGCCTTCTGCAAAGACAACCCGTTGTGGGTCACGGCGCGCTGTTTCATACAGTTGGCGGGTAAGTTTGCTTTCCTGTCCCATAAGCTCGCGCAGACGGGTTTTGTAAGCTTCCCAATCTGTAATGTTTTTGCGGGCAACACCTGAATCCATAGCAGCTTTGGCAACAGCCATTGAGACTTCGGTTATCAAGCGGGGATCTACCGGTTTCGGAATGAAATAATCGGGACCGAAGGTGAAGTTATTTACGTGATAAGCTTCGTTTACCACATCGGGTACGGGTTGTTTTGCCAGATTGGCAATGGCACGGACGGCAGCTAGTTTCATTTCTTCGTTGATAGCTTTTGCCTGTGTGTCGAGTGCTCCGCGGAATATGTAGGGGAAACCGATTACATTATTAATCTGGTTGGGATAATCCGAACGTCCGGTAGACATCAAGACATCCGGGCGTGATGCCATAGCATCTTCGTAGGAAATTTCGGGAGTAGGGTTGGCAAGAGCGAATACGATTGGATGATCGGCCATACTGCGCACCATGTCTTGTGTGAGAACGTTTCCTTTGGATAAGCCAAGGAATACGTCTGCGCCCTTGATGGCTTCTTCCAGTGTGTGCACGTCGCGGCGGTCGGTGGCAAAGAATTTTTTGCTTTCGGTCAGGTTGGGGCGGTCGCTAGTGATAACGCCTTTGCTGTCAAGCATCAGGATATTCTCTTTACGTGCCCCCAGTGCTACATATAGTTTGGTGCAAGAAGTGGCGGAAGCTCCGGCACCGTTTACTACAATTTTTACATTTTCTATTTTCTTACCTGCCACTTCGAGAGCATTCAGCAGTCCGGCAGAAGAGATGATTGCTGTTCCGTGCTGGTCATCGTGCATAACCGGAATGTCTAGTTCTGCTTTCAGACGGTCTTCTATTTCAAAACATTCGGGAGCCTTAATATCCTCTAGATTGATACCTCCGAAAGTGGGAGCAATAGCTTTTACAGCTTGAATGAACTTTTCAGGGTCCTTTTCATTGACTTCGATGTCGAACACATCAATGCCTGCATAAATTTTGAATAACAGTCCTTTACCTTCCATGACCGGTTTGCCACTGAGGGCACCGATGTCACCTAGTCCGAGGACAGCAGTACCATTGGAGATAACAGCTACTAAGTTGCCTTTCGCTGTATAGTCGTATGCGGTTTTCGGGTCTTTTTCAATTTCCAGACAAGGTTCGGCTACTCCGGGGGAGTAAGCTAGTGACAGGTCCGTTTGTGTGCTGTACGGCTTGGTGGGTACTACTTCAATTTTTCCGGGCTTACCTTGTGAGTGATAGAGTAGGGCAGCCTCTTTGGTAATCTTAACCATAATATTTTCTTATTTATTAGTGTTATTGTTTTAAATTGGTGGCAAAAATACAAATAAAATTATAAAATGACGCTCTTGTGCTGTAAAATGATGTCGAATTGTTGAAATTTTAAATGCGATATTTGACACAGGCTTATTTCATTGTGGAAGTAAAGATATAAAATTCCGGATAATTTCCCTGTCTTTGTGTATCGGTATGACGGATTATACCTACTGCTTATTTAAACCTTTCCAAACACTTTTTAGTTACGAGTTATTTATAGTTAAAGCTCACTGAATAAGGATATAAATGGCGAAAAAATAACTAATTTTGCGCCATTAAAAACTTAATTGGGCTAGAAAGTTTTCTGATAAGTCCAACTTCTTTTGCTAAATAAGTAAAGTTCAATAATATTAGTTATGAAGATGACAGTAAACAAAATGAAATGCATTTCATTAAGCCGCACAGCGATTATTATGGCGGCAATGACCGTGTTAAGCAGTTGCGGAGGCGGTCAGAGTGGTATGAAATTGGGTGATGACGAATTTACCGTAATGGCGGTACACTCTACGGCCAGCCAGCAATCCACTTCATATCCGGCCACTATCAAGGGTATTCAGGATATCGAGGTACGTCCGCAGGTGTCGGGCTTTATTGTGAAACTGTGTGTAGATGAGGGTGCTACAGTTCGCAAAGGCGAGGCTTTGTTTCAAATAGACCCTACACAGTATGCGGCTGCCAAACGCCAGGCAAGTGCGGCTGTGGAGATGGCTAAGTCGAATGTTAATACCTTGACATTGAATGAACAACAAAAGAAAAATCTGCATGATAAGAATATCATCAGTGATTTTGAATATCAAAGTGCAGTAGATCAGTTGCTCTCTGCTAAAGCTAGTTTGGCACAGGCACAGGCACAATTGACAAGTGCCACACAGAATTTGGATTTTTGTACTGTGACAAGTCCTTCTAATGGTGTAGTCGGAACATTCCCTTATCGTGTAGGAAGTTTGGTAAGTCCATCGGTGGCTCAGCCTCTTACTACTGTAAGCGAAATCGGTGATATGTATGTCTATTTTTCGATGACTGAAAAACAATTGCTTGCCATGACTAAGGCAGGCGGTACATTGAAAAACCAGTTGGAAAAAATGCCGGCCGTGAAATTGGAGCTGGCTGATGGAACAGTATATGCGGAAGAGGGTAGAATTGATGCTGTCAGTGGTGTTATTGATCAGTCTACCGGTTCTGTAAGTATGCGTGCTATTTTCCCCAATAAGCAGTCTGTGTTGCGCAGTGGCGGTATGGCTAATGTAATTTTCCCTTATACTATGGAAGATATTATTCTGATTCCTCAGTCGGCCACACAAGAAATTCAGGACAAAAAATTTGTTTATGTACTCCAGTCGGATAATACGTTGAAACATACTGAAATTCAGGTGTCGAATTTGAATGATGGCAAGAATTATATTGTTATCGGTGGCTTGAAACCCGGTGATAAAATTGTAGTTGAAGGTGTACAGACTTTGAAGGACGGACAGACGATAACTCCGATTACCCCGGAACAGAAAGAGGCTAAATACCAACAGCATCTGAAAGATCAAAAGGAAGGTAATATTGCTACGGCCTTTGAATAATCACTATAACTTAAAAGATTAATTTCACTTATATAAATAAGGTATATAGAGAATGAAACTAGATAGATTTATTAACCGTCCGGTACTATCAACAGTAATCTCTGTCTTGATAGTTATTTTGGGTGTAATCGGACTTGCTACATTGCCGATTACGCAATATCCGGATATTGCACCTCCTACGGTGCAGGTACGCGCCACTTATACCGGTGCGAATTCTACAGCTGTATTGAATTCGGTTATCGCTCCGTTGGAGGATCAGATAAACGGTGTGGAGAATATGATGTATATTCAGTCTACAGCGTCTAATAACGGTGCTGCTGATATTAATGTTTACTTTAATCAGGGAACAGATCCGGATATGGCGGCTGTCAATGTACAGAATCGTGTTTCTATGGCACAAGGATTGCTGCCTGCTGAAGTAACCAAGGTGGGTGTAACTACTCAGAAACGCCAAAATTCAATGTTGATGGTGTTTTCATTGTATGATGAAACCGATTCGTATAATATTGAGTTTATTGAAAACTATGCTAATATTAACTTGATTCCTGAAATCAAGCGTGTGAAGGGTGTGGGTGATGCCAATGTCTTGGGACAGGATTATTCTATGCGTATCTGGTTGAAGCCGGATGTGATGGCGCAATACAAACTGATTCCTACCGATGTGTCGGCAGCTTTGGCCGAACAGAATATTGAGGCGGCTCCGGGACAGTTTGGTGAACGTGGTAATCAGACTTTCCAATACACGATCCGTTATAAAGGACGTTTGCAGCAAACAACTGAATTTGAAGATATTGTCATCAAGGCATTGCCGGATGGAAATGTGCTTCGTTTGGGTGATGTGGCAGATATTGAATTGGGACGTTTGGCTTATACTTTCAATAATATGGTAAACGGTCACAAGGCGGTGTCTTGTATCGTTTATCAGATGGCGGGTACCAATGCTACCGAAACAATCTCCAATTTGGAAGAGGTGCTTGCAAAGGCACAGGAGTCATTGCCGACAGGTTTAAACATTAATATAGCCCAAAATGCTAATGACTTTTTGTTTGCCTCTATTCATGAAGTAATCAAAACCTTGATTGAAGCGTTTGTTCTAGTGTTTATCGTGGTGTATATCTTCTTGCAGGATATGCGCTCTACATTGATTCCGGCCATTGCCATTCCGGTGGCGTTGGTGGCTACTTTCTTTGTATTGAAACTGATTGGCTTCAGTGTGAACCTGTTGACACTTTCGGCGATGGTGCTTGCTATTGCGATTGTAGTAGACGATGCCATAGTCGTCGTCGAGGGTGTTCATGCTAAGTTGGATCAGGGATATAAATCTTCCCGTGAGGCTTCCATCGATGCCATGAGCGAGCTGGGCGGTGCCATCGTTTCTATTACATTGGTCATGATGTCTGTGTTTATTCCGGTAAGTTTCATGGGAGGTACGGCCGGTACATTCTATCGCCAGTTTGGTATTACCATGGCTATTGCTATCGGTTTCTCGGCCTTGAATGCGCTGACTCTGTCACCGGCATTGTGTGCCATCTTCCTGAAGCCGCATGATGAAGGACACGGAGCGAAGAAAATGACTCGTGTAGAACGTTTTCATACAGCTTTCAATGCGGCTTATGATTCTATATTGAAGAAGTACAAGAAGCATGTAGTGTTCTTTATCCATAAGAAATGGTTGTCATTCGGGCTGGTTGCCGCTTCTATCATTTTGTTGGTATTCTTTATGAAGGTTACTCCGACGGGCATGGTGCCCAATGAAGATACCGGTACCATTATGGGTGCGGTGACACTGCCTCCCGGTACTTCACAGGAACGTGCAATGGAAATCTTAAACCGTGTAGACAGCTTGGTGGCTGCCGAACCGGCTGTAGATTCTCGTACGGTGATTTCCGGTTTCGGCTTTATTGGTGGTCAGGGTCCTTCATACGGTTCTATCATTATTAAACTGAAAGACTGGGAAGAACGTTCCATGATGCAGAATTCGGATGTTGTGGTGGGTACTTTGTTTATGCGTGCGCAGAAAATCATCAAAGATGCACAGGTGTTGTTCTTTGCTCCTCCTATGATTCCGGGTTATTCGGCATCCAGCGATATTGAGTTGAATATGCAGGATAAGACCGGTGGTGACTTGAATCATTTTTATGATGTGATTTTGAATTATATGGATGCGTTGAAGGCACGTCCCGAAATAAATTCGGCCCAGACTACCTTTAACCCGAATTTTCCTCAATATATGTTGGATATTGATGCGGCCGCTTGTAAGAAGGCAGGGATTAGTCCTAATGATATCCTGACTACCATGCAGGGATATTTCGGTGGTTTGTATGCTTCTAACTTTAACCGTTTCGGTAAGATGTATCGTGTAATGATTCAGGCAGAACCCGAAGCAACCAAGAATCTGGAGTCTTTGAATAGTATTAAGATACGTAATGGAAATGAGATGGCTCCTATTTCCCAGTTCGTTTCTGTCAAGAAAGTATATGGACCGGACGTTATCAGTCGTTTCAACCTTTATACGTCTATCAAAGTAATGGTGGCTCCTGCCAGCGGTTATACTTCCGGACAGGCTTTGCAGGCTATTGCAGAGGTAGCAAAAGAGAATTTGCCTGCCGGTTACGGTTATGAGTTGGGAGGTATGGCTCGTGAAGAGGCGTCTACCAGTGGCAGTTCTACAGGTATTATCTTTATCTTGTGTTTTGTATTCGTTTACTTGTTGTTGAGTGCACAGTATGAAAGTTACATTTTGCCGTTGTCCGTATTGCTTTCAGTACCGTTCGGTTTGTTAGGTAGCTTCCTGTTTGTAAACGGATTTGCAGCTTTGGGAAGTATTCCGGCACTGAAAATGATTTTGGGAACCATGTCAAATGATATCTATATGCAGATTGCATTGATTATGTTGATGGGTCTGTTGGCGAAGAATGCCATTTTGATTGTAGAGTTTGCTTTGGATCGCCGTAAACAAGGTATGAGTATTTCATGGGCGGCTGTATTGGGAGCAGCAGCTCGTTTGCGTCCGATTCTGATGACTTCATTGGCCATGATTGTCGGTTTGATTCCGTTGATGCTGGCTATGGGAGTAGGTGCGCACGGTAACCGTACTTTGGGAGCCTCGGCCATTGGTGGTATGTTGATTGGTATGATTTTCCAGATATTCATCGTGCCGGTGTTGTTCGTGGTATTCCAGTGGTTGCAGGAAAAATTCAAACCGATAGAATGGGAGAATGTAGATGATACAGAGGTTGAACCCGAAATAGAACAATACACCCGTAAATGAATAGAAAAACAATGAAAAAGATAATAGGACTGTGTTGTGCAACGCTTTTGTTGAGCAGTTGTCACATCTATAAATCATATGATCGTCCCGAGTCGATAGATGCCAGCGGTATCTATCGCGACCCGGCGGCAGTTAACGATACGTTGGCTGCTAATGATACAACTAATATGGGCAACCTGTCGTGGAAGGAAATTTTCCGCGATCCGAAGTTGCAGGCTTTAATTGAAGAAGGATTGGCAAATAATGTGGATATGCAGGCTGCCGTGTTGCGTGTGAAAGAATCGAAAGCACTTTTGAATTCTGCCCGCCTGTCTTATCTGCCTTCGTTGGCACTTGCTCCGCAAGGTTCGTTGACCAGTGTAGATAAAGCTACTCCTGTAAAGAACTATACTTTACCCGCTTCTGCAAGTTGGGAAGTAGATTTATTTGGCAAGTTACTGAATGCACACCGTGGGCAGAAAGCATCTTATTTGCAAAGTAAAGCTTATCAGCAGGCTGTACGTTCACAGTTGATTGGAGGTATTGCCAATGCTTACTATTCATTGTTGATGCTTGACCGTCAGGTGAGTGTAACTGAAGAGAATGTAGCTCTGATGAAAGAAACAGTTCGCACCATGGAGGCTATGAAAGAAGCCGGTATGACTACTGAATCTGCCGTAGCACAGAGTAAAGGGGCTTATCATCAAACTGAAGCTTCGCTGGCCGATTTGAAACGTCAGGTGCGCGAAACGGAAAATTCTATTTCCGTATTATTGGCCAAGGCTCCTCAAAATATAGAGCGTGGAACATTGGAAGAACAAGTAATGCCGACAGAATTGGCAGTAGGTGTACCCTTACAGTTGCTTGAAAACCGTCCGGATGTAAAAGCGGCTGAACTGGCGTTGGCAAGTGCTTACTATACCACTAATCAGGCACGTTCGGCTTTTTATCCGGGGGTTAATATAACCGGAACATTGGGATGGACGAACGGTTCTAACGGAACGGTCATCTCCAACCCGGCTGTGATGCTTTGGAATGCCATTGGTTCATTGACTCAGCCTATTTTCCAGCGCGGAAAACTGGTTGCCAATTTGAAAGTGTCGAAAGCAGAAGAACAGATTGCCAAGATGAACTATCAGCAAACTATTCTGGAAGCAGGTAAGGAAGTAAGTGATGCTTTGTTCCTTTATGACACGGCAGACAAGAAACTGACTGAACATCAGGCACAGGTTTCGGAAATGCAGAAAGCAGTAGAAATGAACAAAGATTTGTTTCAGGCGGGTAAAGCCACTTATTTGGAAATCATTACTGCCCAGCAATCATTGCTAAGTGCTCAGTTGAACGAAGTTTCCGATACTTTCCAGCGCATGCAGGCTGTTATCAATTTGTATAGCGCACTAGGAGGTGGACGAGAATAATTAACCTTAAAAACGATACGAATATGATTAGTCCGTTGGCTTATGTAGACCCGTCAGCAAAGATTGGGAAAAACGTAACGATTCACCCTTTTGTCTACATTGATAAGAATGTGGAAATAGGAGATAATAATGTCATCATGCCTAACGCCAGTTTAATGAGTGGTGCACGCATTGGTAACGGAAATACGATTTATAACGGCGCTGTAATAGCAGCAGCTCCGCAAGATTTTAACTATAAAGGTGATGAAACTATTGCCCGTATAGGTGATAATAACACGATTCGTGAGAACGCTGTGATTATTCGTGCCACTTTTGGCGGCGATGAAACAGTGGTCGGAAACAATAATTTTATCATGCAGGGAGCGCGTATCTCGCATGATGTGATTATTGGTAATGGTTGCATTATTGGTAATGGTTCGCAGGTATCGGGATGTTGTGTCATCGAAGATTATGCTATTTTGACTTCCAATGTGTTGATGCAGGGACACACTCGTTTGGGCACTTATGCAGCTGTGCAGGGCGGATGCCGTTTTACTAAAGATATTCCTCCTTATTGTGTGGCAGCTCACGAGCCGACTTCATTTTATAGTATCAATACAATGGTATTGCAGCACGAAGGATTTTCGGAAACGGTGCTTAAGCACATAGCCCATGCTTTTCGCATTTTGTATAAGGCGAATACCTCTGTTGAGGATGCATTGCGCCGTATTGAAGAACAAGTGCCTTCCAGCCCTGAAATAGTGCATTTGGTGGAATTTGTTCGAAATTCGAAGTTGGGTATTATAAAATAAGTGTATCTTTGTCTCCTCTCTATTTATGATGAACAGTGTTAAGAAGAAAAAAGCAGATAAAACGATAGTAAGAGAGCATGTTGTTCAAGCGGCTGCAAAAGCATTTACCCGGAAAGGGGTAAAGACAGTCAGAATGGATGATATTGCTGCCGATTTGTCAATATCGAAAAGAACGCTGTACGAGTTATTTCATGACAAAGAAGACTTATTGCTTGATGTGATGAGATTGCATCGGGAGGAGATGAAGAAATCAATGGAAGAAATAGCTTCCAAGGCAGAGAATGTCTTGGAAGTTATTCTTCGTTTTTATCAGAAGAGCGTACAGGATTTCCAGAATACAAATCGGAAGTTCTTTGAGGATATGGAAAAGTATCCTAGAGTTGTGGCTTATATTGCCGAAAGCCGTAAAGAAAACCTGGATGCCGCAATGGAGTTTTATCAAAAGGGGGTCAATCAAGGAATATTTCGCAAAGATGTGAATTATGCTATTGTTCGCGTTATGGTAGGTGAGCAGATGGATATATTGCTTCGCTCTGAAATATGTAAATCCTATTCGCTGGCTGAAATATACGAGACAGTTGTATTTATGCATATGCGGGGCATTTCTACGGAAAAGGGATTGAAGATTGTAGATGATTTCCTTCATAACCAGAAAGGAGAGGAGCATAATAAGAATGGATAGAACTAGTTAGTTACCTAATAATAAAGAGTAAACAGTAAATGAAGTTTTTTTTAAAGCCTAAGTTAGCCTTGTTGTTGCTGGCAGTGGCAGCAGCACACAGTGCACAAGCACAAGATACGTTAAAAGTTACTTTACAGGAAGCGGTCAGGATAGCGTTGAGCGAGAATCCGACTATTAAAGTAGCTGGTCAAGAAATCAAATTAAAGAAGGAAGCCCGTCGGGAAGCCTATTCAGGTCTGTTTCCCGAAGCCAATTTAGTGGGTAGTTATTCACGAGCCATCAAGAAGCAGTCTTTCGCTATGGAGGGGAAGGTGATTGAAGTGGGAACAGACAACACGTATAGCGGGGGGCTGTCTGTGAGTCTTCCTGTTTTTGCACCTGCACTTTATAAGAGTATCAGTCTGACAAAGACAGATGTGGATTTGGCTGTGGAAAAAGCGCGGTCTTCGCGTCTCGATATGGTAAACCAAGTAACAAAAGCTTTTTATCAGTTGCTTTTGGCACAGGATAGTTATGAGGTGCTGCTGAAAAGTTATAAGCAGAGCGAAGATAACTATAATGTGGTGAAAGCCAAGTATGAGCAGGGCTCTGTCAGCGAGTACGATAAAATCAGTGCAGAAGTGCAGATGCGCAGTTTGAAACCGACGGTTGTGTCTGCCCGTAACGGTGTAAATCTGGCTACTCTGCAACTGAAAGTTTTGATGGGAATGGAAGCAGAAGTAAATGTAGCAGTGGATGGTAATCTGAAAGATTATGAAATGTCTATGTTTACCCGCCAGGCAATGCCACGACCCAATAATCTGATAAACAACAGCACTTTGAAACAATTGGAACTGAATGCATTGCAACTGAAACAAAATCTGAAACTGCAATATACCAATTTTATGCCTACACTGTCTGCCAACTTTCAGTACATGTACACTTCTATGAATGATAACTTTAAATTCAAGGAGTATGACTGGCGCCCTTATTCAACTCTCGGTTTGAATCTGACTATTCCTTTATTTAAGGGAAGTAACTTTACCAAGTTGAAACAAACCCGTATTCAGATGAAACAGCTTGAAGAGAATCGTATTAATACAGAACGTCAACTTACCATGCAGGCTACCAGCTATCTGGATAATATGGCAGCAAGTTCTGAACAAGTTGTTAGTAATAAAGAAGCTGTGTTTCAGGCAGAAAAAGGACGGACTATTGCTGAAAAAAGATATGAAGTGGGTAAAGGGACTATCTTGGAATTAAATAGTTCGGAGGTAGCTTTGACAGAGGCAAAACTTACATATAATCAGTCCATTTATGACTACTTGGTGGCAAAGGCTGATCTTGATTTGGTGATGGGTGAAGAAGTGGTAATGGAATAATAACAACATAACATAAAGATAACAGTATGAGAAAAACTTTTCAAATAGCAGCTTTGCTGGTGGTGGCTTTACTGAGCGCTTGTTCAGGCGAAGAAGAGAAGAAAGAAGGAACACAGGAAGAGGCTGCGCAGCTGAATAAACCGGTGGTGAAATTGGCATCAGTGACTTCACGAGAGGTTGAACAAATAGAAGAATATACTGCAACAGTGGAAGCTGAAGCGAAAAATAATATAGCTCCGACTTCTCCGGGACGTATAGATAAGATATTTGTCGAAGTAGGAGATTATGTTTCCAAAGGGCAAAAGTTGGTGCAGATGGATGCTGCTAGCTTGAAGCAGTTGAAACTGCAATTGGAAAATGAGGAAACGGAGTTTAAGCGTGTGGATGAATTGTATAAAGTGGGAGGTGCTTCCAAGTCGGAATGGGATGCCGCTAAGACTACATTGGATGTGCGTCGTACTTCTTATAATAATTTGCTCGAAAATACTCAGTTGCTGAGTCCTCTGAATGGTGTAGTGACTGCGCGTAATTTTGATAATGGTGATTTATATTCTTCTGTTGCTACTCCTGTATTGGTGGTTGAGCAGATAACTCCGGTCAAACTTCTTATCAATGTATCCGAGCCATATTTCCCAAGAGTAAAAAAGGGAATGGATGTAAGTGTAAAATTTGATGTTTATGGTGATGAAGTATTCGAAGGAAAAATAAGTTTGGTGTATCCTACCATCGATGCGACGACCCATACTTTTCCGGTTGAAGTGAAATTGACCAATACCAACAAGCGGGTACGTCCGGGAATGTTTGGACGTGTGACACTTAGTTTCGGTACGATGAATCATGTCGTGGTTCCTGACCGGGCTATCGTGAAACGTGCCGGTTCGGGTGACCGTTATGTATATGTATACAAAGAGGGTAAGGTATCTTATAATAAGGTAGAGCTTGGACGACGTATGGGTGCCGAATATGAATTGCTTTCGGGAGTAGATGATAACTCGCAGGTAGTCATTGCAGGTCAGACCCGCCTTGCCGATGGAGTGGAAGTTGAAGTAAGTAAATAATTTAAGAGTATAATTATATGAGTTTATACGAAGGAGCAGTCAAGAAACCGATTATGACCTCACTTTGCTTCCTTGCGGTAGCAATCTTTGGTCTTTTCTCACTGTCGAAACTTCCGGTAGACTTGTACCCGGATATTGATACCAATACCATCATGGTAATGACGTCTTATCAGGGTGCCAGTGCTTCCGATATAGAAAATAATGTGACTCGCCCGTTGGAAAATACGCTGAACTCGGTGAGCAATCTGAAACATATCACGTCAAAGTCTTCCGAAAATATCTCTGTGATTACATTGGAATTTGAATATGGCTACGACATCGATGTGCTTACCAATGATGTTCGCGATAAGTTGGACATGGTGAGTTCACAGCTTCCCGATGAAGTGAACACACCTATTATCTTCAAGTTCAGTACGGACATGATTCCTATCCTGTTGCTTTCCGTTCAGGCGGAGGAAAGCCAGCCTGCACTTTATAAGATTTTGGATGATAATGTGGTGAATCCTTTGGCACGTGTTCCAGGTGTGGGTACTGTATCTATTGCCGGTGCACCCAAGAGAGAGGTGAATGTCTATTGTGACCCGAATAAACTGGATGCTTATAATCTGACTATTGAAACAATCAGTTCTATTATCGGTGCCGAAAATAAAAATACTCCGGGAGGTACGTTTGATGTGGGTAGTAATACCTATTCATTGCGTGTGGAGGGAGAATTTAAAGATCCTCGCGAGATGGCAGATATTGTAGTGGGTACACACAACGGTGCATCTGTCTATTTGCGTGATGTGGCAAAGATTGTAGACTCGGTGGAAGAGCGTGCGCAGGAAACGTATAATAATGGTGTGCAGGGTGCCATGATTGTTGTTCAGAAACAGTCGGGAGCCAATTCGGTAAATATTTCCAAAAAGGTGATGGAACAGCTGCCTAAGCTGCAAAAGTCACTTCCCAGTGACGTGAAACTGGGGGTAATTGTCAATACATCTGATAATATTTTGAATACCATCGACAGTTTGTCGGAAACCATTATGTATGCCATACTCTTTGTGGTGTTGGTTGTGTTTATTTTCTTGGGGCGTTGGCGCGCCACGGTAATTATTTGTATTACCATTCCGATGTCATTGATTGCCTCTTTCATTTATCTGGCGATAACAGAGGGTGGGTCTTTGAATATTATTTCACTTTCCTGTCTGTCTATTGCTATTGGTAATGTGGTGGACGATGCTATTGTGGTTTTGGAGAATGTGACTACTCATATCGAACGTGGTTCCGAGCCTAAGCAGGCTGCTATTCATGGTACGAATGAGGTGGCTATTTCTGTTATTGCATCTACGTTGACTATGATTGCCGTGTTCTTCCCGTTGACCATGGTAAGTGGTATGTCGGGAGTCTTGTTCCGTCAGTTAGGTTGGATGATGTGTGTGATTATGACCATTTCTACCATTTCGGCTTTATCGTTCACTCCGATGATGTGTGCACAGATGCTTCGTTTGCAGAAAAAGCAAAGTAAGTGGTTTATTACTTTCTATAAACCGATTGAGCGTTCGTTGGACGGGTTGGATACTTGGTATCAGAACCGTTTGGACTGGGCAGTTCGTCATCGTAAGACGGTGATTTCAGGATGTTTGGGATTCTTTGTGCTCAGTTTGATTTGTGCAAAAGGTATAGGTACGGAGTTTTTCCCGTCACAGGATAACAGCCGTATTTCCGTGCAGCTTCAGTTGCCTATCGGTGCACGGGTGGAGCGTGCACAGGCGTTGGCTCAAGAGTTAACCGAGAACTGGTTGAAAAAGTACGATGGAGTGATGCGTGTCTGCAACTACACGGTGGGACAGGCAGATGCTGATAATACTTGGGCTTCCATTCAGGATAACGGTAGTCATATTATTTCGTTTAATATTAATCTGTATAACCCTGCTGACCGTGAGATGACACTGGCGGAAGTTTGTGACGGTATGCGTGAGGATTTGAAAGCATATCCCGAATTGGATAAAGCTCAGGTGATTTTGGGCGGAAGCAGTGGAGGTATGGGCGGGCAGTCTACAGCCGATTTTGAAATTTATGGCTACGACTTTACGGCGACCGATAAGGCTGCTGCTGACTTGAAAGCGGCTTTGCTGAATGTAAAAGGCGTATCAGAGGTGAACATCAGCCGTCAGGATTATCAGCCGGAATATCAAGTGGATTTTGACCGTGAGAAGCTGGCTTTACAAGGACTGAATCTTTCTACGGCTGCCATGTATTTGCGTAATCGCGTGAATGGTGCTTTGTCATCCTATTATCGTGAGGATGGCGACGAATATGATATTAAAGTGCGTTATGCGCCCGAATTCCGTACCAGTATTGAAGATTTGGAGAATATCCTTATTTATAATAATGCCGGGAAAGCTGTTCGTGTAAAAGATGTGGGAAAAGTAGTCGAACGTTCGGCTCCTCCTACCATTGAACGTAAAGACCGCGAACGTATTGTTACTGTGTCTGCGGTAATATCGGGGGCTCCTTTGGGAAGCGTGGTGGCAGAAGGTAATGCCATTATTGACAAGATGGACTTGCCCGGTGGAATTAGCATTCAGATAGCAGGTTCGTATGAAGACCAACAGGATTCGTTCGGTGATTTGGGTACGTTGGCAGTACTGATTATTATCTTGGTATTTATTGTGATGGCGGCACAGTTTGAATCACTGACCTATCCGTTTATTATCATGTTCTCTATCCCATTTGCATTCAGTGGTGTGTTGATGGCACTCTTCGGAACGGGAACGACACTGAATGTTATGAGTTTGTTGGGTGGTATTATGTTGATTGGTATCGTAGTAAAGAACGGTATCGTATTGATAGACTACATTACTCTGTGCCGTGAGCGTGGTATGGCGGTTATCCATTCGGTGGTGACAGCCGGTCGGAGTCGTCTGCGTCCTGTGCTGATGACTACATTGACCACTATTTTGGGTATGGTGCCAATGGCTATCGGAGGTGGAGAAGGTTCTGAGATGTGGCGTCCGTTGGGCGTTTCCGTAATCGGTGGTCTGACTGTATCAACGGTGTTGACATTGATTTTAGTTCCTGTGCTGTATTGTTCATTTGCCGGTACAGGCATTAAGCGTGCCCGTAAGAAGATGAAGTCAAATCGTGAGCTGAACGATTACTATCAGTCACACAAAGAAGAGATGACTAAAGGAAAAAATATATAAATCATAAATTTGAAGATATGAAATCAGTATTCATCACATTCGACCAAGCCTTTTATGAACGTATTTTGGCATTGCTCGACCGTCAAAACTGTCGTGGGTTCAGCTATTGGCAGCAAGTACAGGGACGTGGAAGTGTCAAGGGCGAGCCTCATTACGGCAGTCATGCATGGCCGAGTATGTGTTCGGCTATTATTACTGTTGTGGATGATGCGAAAGTAGATTCTTTACTTGATGCTCTGCACAAAATGGATAAGGAGACCGAACAATTGGGACTTCGTGCTTTTGTGTGGAACGTAGAAAAGACGATTTAAATATCCATAGAGGGAGGTGTCAAAAGTAATCTTTGCTATCATATTACTTTTGACACACTTCCTTTTTCTGTTCTCCTGCCGTCACTTTGTTTTTCCTATGCTCCTCTCTATCTTCTATATGTGGTATTCTAAACAAAAAGAATTCCCAAACGCTTCCGTTCTTCATGTTATAACAATAAGTTGCATCCACTTATGCGTACTCCGCCGGTATGCAATGTTTCTGTATCTTCTTTTATTCATGAAAGCAAAATATCTGTTAACCACGGTCGTGGTTAACTTTAACCACCCCCGTGACTAAGTCTAACCACCCGGGTGGAGAGGTTTAACCACCCCCGTGGTTAAGCAATCACAATCTGCTTTCCGGCAAACTATGTATTTGCGCTATAAGCACAAGCATTATTGGGCTGAGCAATCTTTTTTTTCTTTTTCATAAAGGCTCTCGTCTAAAAAAATATTACTTTTGCGTCTGATTCACAAATAACATAATATGAAAAATTATATATCAGCCACATTCTTTCTCACATTACTGACGGTGGGAGCTTTATTGGGGCTGTATTTTCTTCCGTCGATGAAACTGGATGGTGAACAGCTTCGCAAAGTTGACCTGCTGGCCGATATCCGTCCGGATGTGGAGGAAGTGGCGGATTCTGATACCATTGTTCTTCCTCCTCCCGTAAAGCCGATTTTTGTAGATACTTGCAAAACGGGAATGACCTGCATAGAAGACTATTCGGATTCTACTATGAGGGGAATGAAGCATTTTTATGAAGCGCTTTCTTCCATCAGGACAATGAAACGTCCTGTTCGTATTGCCTATTTCGGTGATTCTTTTATCGAAGCAGATATCTTCACGGCTGATTTGCGCGAAAGGTTTCAGAGTGAATTTGGAGGGTGTGGAGTAGGTTATGTGCCCATAACTAGCTCTATTAGTGGCTATCGCCCCACTGTTCGTCACTCTTTTGGTGGTTGGAGCAGTCATTCGAGCAATGATTCTGTAGGTTTTGACAGAAGTCTGCAAGATATTTCCGGGCATTACTTTTTTACTCGTGAGGGAGCATACGTGCAACTGAAAGGGCAGTCCAAGTATGCTTCTCATTTGGATACATGTGAGGTGTCTACTCTCTATTACCTGAACAAGGGATTTGCCGGTATTCGTTCTCAAATAAACGGGGGAACAGATGTGCTGCATGAAGAGCCGGGGGACGACCGATTGCAGATGCTCTCTGTGGAGGGGCGAATCGGACAAGTGAAATGGAGTGTGGAACAATCCGATTCTGTCACTTTCTTTGGGGCAGCAATGGATGGCAAGCAAGGGGTGGCTGTCGATAATTTCAGTGTGCGCGGAAGCAGTGGCTTGCATTTGCGAAGTATCCCCTTGAAGACATTGAAGGCTTTTCAACGGGTGCGTCCTTATGACTTGATTGTTCTTCAGTACGGACTGAACGTAGCAACCGAACGCGGTGTGAATTACGAGAGTTATAAAAAAGGTATGCTTACGGTGATTGCTCATCTCAAGGAGGCTTTTCCCGAAGCTGCTATCCTGCTGGTGAGTGTAGGCGACCGCGAATTTAAGGATGACAGACGAAATGGTGAATTGCGCACCATGCCGGGTGTGAAGAACTTGATTCGTTATCAGCAGTCTATTGCAGCCGATAGCCGGATTGCATTTTGGAATATGTATGAAGCTATGGGCGGTGAAGGAAGTATTCTTGATATGATAGACCGGAAGATGGCAAATCTTGACTACACGCATATTAATTTTAAAGGAGGAAAACATCTGTCAGGCATTTTGTTTGAAACGTTGATGTATGGTAAGGAACAATACGAAAAGCGGAAGGCTTATGAAGCGGAATAAAACGAACGGATGCTTTGTTGTGGCAGTGACGGTGGTATTTCTGCTTTGCTCGTCTTTGGAAAGGCTTTATGCTCAAGACCCACTTCCTCCGATAGCCCGCGTATTGGAACCATTGAATTTGCCGGGGCAGACTAAAGAAATGCATTCATTCGGACGGCTTATTGTTTTTCACGATTCTTTGCCGGAAAGTTTCAAACATACAGCAGATAATGTGATAGAAGACAGTACACGTTCGATGGTTCCTTTTTTTCGAAAACTGAATGAGATGAACGGGCCGGTACGTGTCGTTCATATTGGTGACTCTCATGTGAGAGGGCATGTATATCCTTTGGTTACCCGTCGTTGCTTGGAAAGTGATTTCGGTGCTGAGGCTGTTTATCCTGATAGTATAACCTACCGTACGGGTGGATTGGCGCATGAGACGGGCGAGCCCGGACTTGTTTATCATATAATGGGGGTGAACGGAGCTACTTGTGTTACCTTTACTACAGAAAATAAGATAAAAGAAATAGCTGCTCTCCGGCCTGATTTGATTATTCTTTCATTTGGAACAAATGAAGCGCATAGCCGTCGCTATTTGGCTCCGGTACACGAAATGCAGATAGACCGTCTGCTTTCAATGTTGAAAAAGGCTTGCCCCGAAACCGTGTTTCTTTTGACGACTCCTCCGGGAGCGTATGTAGGACGTCGCCGTTCCAGAGTTATTAATCCGAGAACAGTGACCGTATCGCGCATCATCCGGGAATATGCGCGCAAACATGGGATGGCTGTGTGGGATATGTATACTGTGGTGGGAGGGAAGACCGATGCTTGCAAAAATTGGACGCGTAATCATCTGTTGAGGGCAGATGGGATTCATTTTACTCCCGAAGGGTATCGGCTGCAAGGTAACTTATTACATCAAGCATTAATTAAAGCGTATAACGAGTATGTGGCAACTGGATTGGAATAAATTGGCAGAGGTATTGACTTATAATGCCAAACAACCGATGATATTTAGTAGCGGATTGTTTTTGTTTCTGTTTTTGGGCTTTAGCCTGATATATGTGTTATTGCAGAAGAAGGACACGGCGCGTATTTTGTTTGTTTCTCTATTTTCCTATTATTTTTATTATAAGAGCAGTGGCTTTTATTTCTTTTTATTAGGGGTGGTGACGGTTACAGACTTTTTCCTGGCAGGACGTATGGCTGTGACGGAAAGTAAATGGGGTAGGAAAGGCCTTCTGTTGTTGAGTTTGTTTGTCAATTTGGGACTGCTTTGCTATTTTAAATATACTAATTTTTTTTATGAGATGCTGACCCCATTGTGGAATGGCAACTTTGAACCATTGGATATTTTTTTGCCGGTAGGCATTTCATTCTTCACTTTCCAGTCATTGAGTTATACTATTGATGTATATCGCCGACAGTTGCAGCCGTTGGAACGTTTGTTGGATTATGTGTTTTATGTATCTTTCTTTCCCCAATTGGTGGCAGGTCCTATTGTTCGTGCACGTGATTTTATCCCTCAGATTCGTGAGCCGTTGATGGTTTCGCGAGAGATGTTTGGTACGGGGGTATTCTTTGTTGTTAGTGGTTTGTTTAAAAAAGCAGTTATTTCTGATTATATTAGTGTGAATTTTGTTGAGCGTATTTTCGATAATCCTGCTTTGTATTCAGGAGTAGAGAATTTGTTTGGTATTTATGGTTACGCTTTGCAAATTTATTGCGATTTTTCAGGTTATAGCGATATGGCAATCGGTATTGCCTTATTACTCGGTTTTCGTTTTCCGATGAACTTCAATTCTCCTTATAAAGCAGATAGTATTACTGATTTTTGGCATCGTTGGCATATCTCTTTATCTACTTGGTTGCGTGATTATTTGTATATTTCATTGGGCGGTAACCGCAAAGGAAAAATACGCACTTATATTAATTTGTTTCTTACAATGTTACTGGGGGGGCTGTGGCATGGTGCGTCTTGGAATTTTGTTATTTGGGGAGGCTTTCATGGAGTGGCATTAGCTGCACACAAGTTTTGGCGTAACCTTTTGGGCAAACCTAAAACAGCTGTGAGCTATGGCATTCGAAAGGTTTTTGCAGTGATGCTTACATTTCATTTTGTTTGTTTCTGTTGGATATTCTTCCGTAACAGTACTTTTGAAGCATCAGTCACGATGATAAGGCAAGTGTTTACAGCTTTTCATCCCGAAGTGCTTGGGCAGCTTATTGAAGGATATTGGAAAGTATTTGTGTTGATGGGAATAGGTTATTTGTTACATTTTGCTCCTGATGGCTGGCAAGACGCTTGTTGTCGTGGAGTGGTGCGACTGCCTTTATTGGGAAAGGCATTATTGCTGGTGGCATTAATTTATTTGGTTATTCAGATAAAGAGTAGCGATATACAACCGTTTATTTACTTCCAGTTCTGAGAAGAAATAAATGTTATATGAAGATATCTTTGAACCGCAATTTGTATTAATATATATAATAATGTATATGCTTTGTTTTCCTATTGTTTATGTTTTGTTATTTATGTTCTACAACAGGTTTATAAATCAGTTAGTTAGCATAAGTCGGTTCAGAAATTAATAAAAAAGTGTTTGATATATTTGGATTGGATTCTAAAATGTTCTACTTTTGCATCCGCTAAGCAAGAGAGCTGGTTTTTAATTGACAGATTTATAATTATCGGTTACTGATGAAGAAACAAAAAAGTTTTGAAAAAGTTCGATAAAAATTTGGCAGATTAAAATAAACGCTTTATCTTTGCAAAACCTTTCCGAATAAAATAAGGAAAGCACATAAAGAAGAGTTCTTTGAAACGATTATAGATAAACAAACAAGTAGT